>SAMEA3387495__coassemble_1165_pt1 | contig 50066 bp, 38 predicted proteins | sample SAMEA3387495__metabat2_high_PE_011 | metagenome-assembled genome bin SAMEA3387495 (sample SAMEA3387495) | Felis catus | biome: Faeces | place: United Kingdom | collected 2012
CTACATCGTGGAGGGTGACTCGGCGTTGGGTGCCTGCAAACTGGGACGCGATGCTCAGTTTCAAGCCATCATTCCGGTGCGCGGAAAAATTCTAAACTGCTTGAAGGCGGATTTTGATAAAATCTTTAAAAACGACATCATCACCGACATCATCAAGGTGCTTGGCTGCGGCGTGGAGGTCGACTCCAAAGCGAACAAGGAGCTTTCCACCTTCCACCTGGACGGCTTGCGCTGGAACAAGGTGGTCATTTGCACCGATGCCGATGTTGACGGCTTCCAGATTCGCACCCTGATTTTGACCATGCTCTACCGCCTGACACCGACCTTGATTGAAAAAGGCTATGTTTACATTGCAGAATCCCCTCTGTTTGAGATTCGCTGCAAGGATGAAACCTACTTTGCCTATTCGGATGCGGAAAAAGTGGAAATTTTGCAGAAGCTGGGCAATAAAAAGGTCGACGTCCAGCGCTCCAAAGGATTGGGTGAAAACGAGCCGGATATGATGTGGCTGACCACCATGAATCCAAAGACACGACGGCTGATCAAGGTTTCCCCGGAGGATGCCGCTGCCACCGAGCAGATGTTTGCACTGCTGCTGGGCGACAATCTGGACGGAAGAAAGAGCTATATTGCCGAAAACGGTCACCGTTATCTGGATGACCTGGATGTTTCCTGATATTTCCCGGGAAAAATATTTTCTGAGGAAATACTTCCTGCAAAACAGGGAAATGATTTTAGAAAAATTTCCTGGGAAATAGAGCGGGTGTTCCTGGATGGAAATAATTTCCCGGGAAAAGATTTGCACAAACCGAATCACACAAAGGGCGGACTTCGTCCGCAAAGGATATAATCATGGCAAGAAAAAAGAACACAGCGTCCTCGGTGCATAAAAACGACCCAAAGGCGTACATCGAGCACGCGGGCGAGGTGGTCGATCAGAAGATCACCGATACGCTGGAAAAAAACTATATGCCCTACGCGATGAGTGTCATCGTATCCAGGGCGATCCCCGAAATAGACGGCTTCAAGCCCTCCCATCGCAAGCTGCTGTACACCATGTATAAGATGGGACTGCTGACCGGCGCACGGACCAAATCTGCCAACGTGGTCGGCTCCACCATGAAGCTGAATCCACATGGTGATATGGCAATCTATGAAACGATGGTGCGACTGGCGCGCGGAAACGAAGCGCTGCTGCACCCGTATGTCGATTCCAAGGGAAACTTCGGTAAAGCATACTCTCGCGATATGGCGTTTGCTGCCTCCCGTTACACCGAGGTCAAGCTTGACCCTATCTGTCAGGAGCTGTTTCGGGACATCGACAAGGACACCGTCGATTTTGTGGACAACTACGATAACAAGCTCAAGGAACCGACCCTGCTGCCGGTGACCTTCCCGACTATTCTGGTCAATGCCAACACCGGCATCGCGGTGGGAATGGCAAGCTCTATCTGCCCGTTCAACCTCGAGGAGGTGTGCAATACCACCATCGAGCTGATTAAAAATCCCAACCACGACCTTTCGCTGACACTGACGGCACCGGACTTCCCGGGCGGCGGGCAGATTATCTATAATCCGGCGGAGATGGATAAAATTTACCGCACCGGTCGCGGCTCCTTCAAGGTTCGAGCCCGCTGGAATTATGATAAGAGCTGTAACTGCATCGAGATTACACAGATTCCGCCAACTACTACCACCGAAGCCATCATCGACAAGGTGGTGGATTTGATCAAATCCAACAAGCTGCGGGAAATTTCGGATATGCGGGATGAAACCGACCTGTCGGGCTTAAAGCTGGCAATCGACCTAAAGCGCGGTGTCGACCCGGATCTGCTGATGCAGAAGCTCTACCGCTTCACACCGCTCGAGGACAGCTTTTCCTGCAATTTTAACGTCCTGATTGGCGGCACACCGCGCGTGCTGGGCATCCGTGCGTTGCTACAGGAATGGATTGCCTTCCGTCAGCTGTGCATCAAGCGCAGAGTCTACTTCGATCTGACTAAAAAGCAGGAAAAACAGCATCTGCTGGAGGGCTTGCAGAAGATTCTGCTGGACATCGACAAAGCAATCGAAATCATCCGGCAGACCGAATCGGAGGAGGATGTTGTCCCCAACCTGATGATTGCATTTGGTATCGACCAGGTGCAGGCGGAGTATGTGGCGGAGATCAAGCTGCGCCACATCAACAAGGAGTACATCCTCAAGCGCACCGAGGAGGTCGACCAGCTGGCGCAGGAGATTGCCGAAATGCAGAAGGTGCTGGACGATTCAAAGCGTATCGACCGCATCATCATCAGCGAGCTGAAAAATGTCATCAAAAACTATGCACAGCCGCGCCGCAGTTTGCTGCTGATGCACGAGGAGATCAAAACCTTCACCGAAGAGGAAACGGTGGAAAACTATCCGGTCAACCTCTTTTTTACACGCGAGGGGTACTTTAAAAAGATTACGCCGCAGTCCTACCGAATGTCCAGCGAGCAGTATCTCAAGGAAGGCGACCAGGTGGTGCAGCATGTTGAGGGCGGCAATGCCGACAATCTGCTTTTCTTCACCGACCGTGGTCAGGTATATAAGGCAAAAGCCTGCGACTTTGAGGACACCAAGGCGAGCGTGCTGGGCGATTTCGTTCCGGCAAAGCTGGGCATGGACGAGGGCGAAAGTGCCATCGCGATGGCAGTGACCGCCGATTATCAGGGATATATGCTCTTCTGCTTTGAAAACGGCAAGGTGGCAAAGGTCAACCTGAACGCTTATGAAACCAAGACCAACCGAAAGAAGCTGCTCAAGGCATACAGCACAAGGGAAAAACTGACCGCAGCGCTGTGTCTGCATGAGGATGGACAGATTTTGCTGACTGCCTCCAACGGACGTCTGTTGCTGCTGCCGACCGCCCTGCTGCCTGCCAAAGCGACCAAGGACCAGCAGGGACTTCAGGTGATGAAGCTGACCAAAGGTTCGGTCGTCAGTGCAGCCGAGATTTATCAGCCGGACACTCTGGAGGGAGAGCACCGCTATCTGGCAAAGGCTCTGCCATCCCGCGGAGAATTCCTTAAAGATAACCTTCCGGGATAGATTGGTTTGTAATCGCTTTTCATCCATTACAAAAAACAGGACCGACCCTTTTATAAAAGGGTCGGTCCTGTTTTTTTGTGGAGAAAATTACAGCACACCCTGTGCCATCATCGCATCGGCAACCTTTAAAAAGCCTGCGATGTTTGCGCCGGCGAGCAGATTGCCTTCCATGCCGTATTCTTTGGCGGCACGGCAGCAGTCGTTAAAGATGTTAACCATGATGTCATGCAGCTTTTCGTCCACCTCCTGTGTGCTCCAGGAGTATTTCATGGCGTTCTGGCACATCTCCAGTCCGCTGGTCGCTACGCCGCCTGCGTTGGATGCCTTTCCGGGCGCGTACAGGACGCCAGCCTGTTGGAATGCCGACACCGCATCCAGCGAACAGGGCATATTGGCTCCCTCTGCTACCAGCTGCACGCCGTTGACAATCAGCTTCTGTGCATCCTCCAACAGCAGCTCGTTCTGGGTCGCACAAGGCAGGGCGATTTGGCAGGGGATGCTCCAGATGCCGCGGCTGCCTTCCTCTTCGCCTGCCAGGTGGTATTCGCTGCCGGCAACCTGGTCGGCATACTCGCTGATGCGTCCGCGCCGGACCTCCTTGATCTGCTTGATTACCTCCAGTCGGATGCCGTTCGGGTCGTGCAGATACCCATTGGAATCGGACATGGCGATGACCTTTGCGCCCAGCTCCTGTGCTTTTTCGGCAGCATAGATGGCAACGTTGCCGGAGCCGGAGATGACCACCGTTTTGCCAATCAGACTGTCACCTGCCAGCTGGGAGAGCATCTCGCGAACAAAGTACAGCAGACCGTAGCCGGTCGCCTGGGTGCGGACCAGCGAGCCGCCGTAGCTGAGTCCTTTTCCGGTGAGCACACCGGTGAACTGATTCCGCATCCGCTTGTACTGACCGAACAGATAGCCAATCTCCCGTGCGCCGACGCCGATGTCACCGGCAGGGATGTCGGTGTCTGGACCGATGTATCGGGCAAGCTCGGTCATCAGGCTCTGGCAGAAGCGCATGATCTCGGCGTCCGAACGTCCCTTGGGGTCAAAGTCACATCCGCCCTTGCCGCCGCCCATCGGCAGACCGGTCAGGCTGTTTTTGAAGGTCTGCTCAAATGCGAGGAACTTGATGATCGACAGGTTGACGCTGGGATGCAGCCGCAGACCGCCCTTGTAAGGACCGATGGCAGAGTTAAACTGCACTCTCCAGGCGCGGTTGACCTGGGTTTTGCCATGGTCGTCCTGCCAGGCAACACGGAACTGGATGGCTCGCTCCGGCTCGACCATCCGCTCGAGCAGACCGGCAGCTTCATATTCCGGGTGGCGCAGGATGACCGGCTCCAAAGTGCCCAGCACCTCGGTGACGGCATTTAAAAATTCAGGTTCGTTGGCATCGCGCTGACAAACCTGCTGGTAAACCTTTTGCAGATATGGATTGGTAATCTTCATATTGTGGCTTCCTTTCTTAAAAAAAGACTGAAAAGAATCTCCGGTAGAATGGTGCTTTACAGATGTTTCCATCCAAAGTACAAGCATTATTATAAACCGAAACGGCAGGAATTTCAATGCTTGAGGGTGCGGCAGGTGGATTGACAAGCCGAAAGGTAAGTGGTATATTTATATCATAAAGAGCGAAATACACCATAATATAAGGAGGAATATCGGATGAAAAAACAGAATTGGTATGGGTTGCTGGGATTTTTGTCGCTGTTGGGATGGATTGGTGTCTTTACACAGGAGCGCGTTTTCCTTCTCTTTTTTGCTTTTGCGGTGGATTTTCAGTATTTCTTTCTTCCGTCGGATGAGATGCTGGAGGAGTCGATGGCGCGTTGTGCAGCAAGGGGATTTCTGTTTGGCGTTCTGTCGATGGCAGCTGCGGTGCTGCTGGGAATGGCAGCCGGACTGCCGGTGGAGGCTACTTTGGCAAAGGGTTGTGTGCTGGGCTTTGGCATAGCGGTGATGGTCTATGAATTATCCTCCGCTTATTACGGATTTCGGGAAAGCAGAGGGCTGGGGGATGATTAAAAACAGGATTCGGGAGCTTCGTGCCCGACATCAGATGAAGCAGGAGGAGCTGGCAAGGCGGGTCGGGGTGCGCAGGGAAACCATTGGCAACCTGGAAAAAGGCAGGTACAATCCGTCGCTGGTGCTGGCATGGAAAATCGCCGCGGTGTTCGGGGTAAGCATCGAGGAGGTTTTTACGGTCATCGAAGAAGAGGAAAAAAGCGGGCAGACGGATTGACGCACAAACAAAAATAGAGTATAATCTTTGGGTGACCAGGCAGGATGACAGCGGGCGAGGGGGGACCTTCGCATGAGGAAAGTCCGGGCTTCACAGGGCAGGATAGCTGCTAACGGCAGCCGAAGGCGACTTTAGGGACAGTGCAACAGAGAGATACCGCCGGAATTTTTCCGGTAAGGGTGGAAAGGCGAGGTAAGAGCTCACCGGGGTGCAGGAGACTGCACTGCCATGTAAACCCTATCCGAAGCAACACCGTGACTGCAAAGGGTTGGACGGTTGCCCGCCGTCCCCGTTTACGGCAGTTTTGCCAGCGGTCTATGTGGCTTGAACCGTCGAGCAATCGCCGGTCTAGATAGATTGTCATCACAACAGAACCCGGCTTATTTGCCTGATCATTCCAGTAAAAAAGTCCTCTGTTTTTCTTTTAAAAAACGGAGGACTTTTCTTTTTGCCCTTTTGCCCGCAGAGGGCTTGACTTATTTGGGAAAATATTGTATCATACCTAGGTAAATCCATCCACCTGCCGCTGTGGTGGAATCGGCAGACACAAGGGACTTAAAATCCCTCGGAGTAAAATCCGTACCGGTTCAAGTCCGGTCAGCGGCACCAAACCAAAATAATCCGAACCCGTTTCCAATAGGATGGGTTCGGATTATTTGTTTTTTTGGATAGCAGGCTGATGCTTATGGAATTTTAGTTATGGTGGTATGAGTTGTCAAAAGAAAAAAGCTATGATACAATAAATGAAAATTTTGTACGATAAACGTGGAGGAGTTATATGCCTAAAAAAACTTCACCCCAAATGGAACAAATCTCACTGGAAAAAAATTGTGTAAAAAATTACTCTTTAGAAGAATCGAGAATTTCGGATTTGCATATTTTTAAACCGGAAACATCAAATAATCCGACTTATATAAGAAAAAATGGAATGCTCTTTACAGGAAACAGTTTGCAATGGTTAAAATCCTTGCAGGATGAATCGATTGATATGATTTTTGCGGACCCTCCCTATAATATTAAAAAGGCTGATTGGGACAAATTTGATTCGCAGGAAGAGTATATCAAGTGGTCATTGCAATGGATTTCTGAAGCTTCAAGGATTCTGAAACCGACAGGTAGTTTATATATTTGTGGATTTAGCGAAATCTTAGCAGATTTAAAGCATCCGGCGATGCGGTATTTTTCAGGTTGTAAATGGCTGATTTGGCATTATAGAAATAAAGCAAATCTTGGAAATGATTGGGGGCGTTCTCACGAAAGCATTTTACATCTGAGAAAAACGAAAAAATTTGCTTTAAACGTAGATGAAATTCGGATTCCCTACGGTAGTCACACATTAAAGTACCCTACACACCCTCAATCAGAGAGCAGCCAGTATTCTAACGGAAAAAAGACGAACCCAGTATGGACACCAAACCCATTAGGAGCAAAACCAAAAGATGTGTTTGAAGTCCCGACCACCTGTAATGGAATGGGAGAAAAGACAAAGCATCCTACACAGAAACCGGAAGAACTGCTCAGAAAGCTTGTATTGGCTTCAAGTAAAGTAGGGGATGTTATACTTGATCCGTTTTCTGGTTCTGGAACCACCCTGGTAGTTGCAGAACAGCTACAAAGATTGTGGATTGGATGCGAAATGAACGAAGAATATAATTCGTGGGCAATCAATAGAATCGATCATGTGTGTCAGCAACCGATTGAAAAATGGATTATGTATGATAAAGAAAATGTTAAGAGAAGGGAGTCTATTCGATGAATTTATTGCAAATCGTGGAATGGGCAAAAGACAAAAATCGGTTTCAAACGATAGAGGACTATTCTGAGTTTTGTGAGGAGTACCTATCTTTTATATTCGATGGTTTGCAAGCAGTTATTGTTTCTCAGAATGAAAATCACTATCGCTTCTTTCAATATCGTGCAGAAGGAAACTATAATGTTTCACGTCCAATCAACAGTGAGCTTATGATTTCAGCTAATGATTTTGAAGAAGCTAAGACAAATTTTTATTATACATTACGCCATATACGAGAGATACAGGGAAATGCTGAGTTTCGACAAAATATCAACCGATTTGTGTATACCTGTCAGCAGGCGATTGGAGCATCCTTGGATGCACTTGCATCAGGAGAAAGCAACAAGGCACGGAAAATCAATGGGGATTTATTCGAGCGTTATATCAGATTGATTTTGAAAAGGATAGGTCTGGATGTACATGACGGAGTGGTCTCTGTTCCAGTGATGATAGATAATGAAGAACTTTTTAAAATGTCCTATCAACATGATTTAATTGTTGAGAAAGAAGGTGCAGTACGGGCGATTGGTTCAGTGAAAACATCTAGTAAAGATCGTTTAGATAAAATCTTTGTCGATAAATTTTTATACAATCGTTTAACCAATACAACAACACCGCACTTTGCTATCTTTCTTAATGATGTACAAAGAAAAGGAAAAGAACCGCATTTTGGAGTGAACACTACCTTTTTAACAGGACATTTTAAAGGGTATACGATCAAGTTGAATCCATTGGATGGGGTTTATTATTGTGATTTGCGACCAAATATGCTTACAGATCAGATTTTATCAGAGCAAATTCATTCTTTGGATGTCCTGCTTACAGAGGATATTTGGAAATTTCTTGAATAACCAAGTCAATACACCTTGATTTTATTCATGTGTGTAAAAGTAAAAAATGCAGATATCTTCCAAATTCTTCTATTTGTCCTCCACTTTCCTTAAGCTCGAACATCAGGTTAGAGTTTAGATTAATCGACTGCCGCACAAAAAAGACCCCGTTCTTCCCAGAGGTCAAAGCAGTTTTCTGAAGCCGGTGTGCCGGTTTCCTTCTGCCCTGTAACAAACGGAAGGTCGGAGTCTTTTTTACCGACCTTCCGTTTCTTTTGCAAACAGGCAGAGACAGGCAAGCCGGATTTTTTGTTTGACCCCAAATTCTGCAAACGCGGGGTGAAACAATCATAGTATCTGTAAGATTCGCCGGATTATACACAAGAGGGAAAAAGAAATAAAAAAATTGCCCTCTTTGTTGGGACTGCCCTTGAAAAAAAGGGACAACTATGCTATGATAATCAAGTTAGGTTATGATGCGGGAGATAGATGCCCGCTTTTATTTGCTAATTTTTAGGAGGTTCACAATGGGCGTACTGAATATCATCTTCGCAATCGTTCTGATTCTGACTTCGGTTGGCGTCATCGCTCTGGTTTCCATGCAGGAAAGCAAGAGAGGAATGTCTGCCCTTACCGGCGGACAGTCGGAGGCAGTTGGACGCAACTACGGCAGAACCAGAGATGCGATGCTGGTCAAAGGAACAAAAGTCCTGACCGCAGTGCTGTTTGTCCTGACGATTGTAATTTCGATCGTGGATAAATTTGCTGCATAATCGACCGCAAAAGATACAAAAGACAACAGTAAAACGGATGGGAAGTTCCCCGTCCGTTTTTTGTTGTGTGCCGTTTGCCGGTTGGGCAGTTTGGCAATGGATTTTTGAGGGCAAATATGCTATAATGACCTTTCAAAATGCCTTTGCTTTGGAAGGCAGGATAGATGGTCAATCATTTGATTGCGATAGAAGAAAGGCTTGGTAAAAATCATGTCACAGACTTTTGAACAGCGCTTTTTTGAGCTGCGCCGCGCGGTGTTGGAAAAGCGTTTTTGTAAAATGAACGAAAAGCAGCGGGAAGCAGTCTTTCGTACCGAGGGACCGGTGCTGATTCTGGCAGGAGCCGGCAGCGGAAAAACCACTGTGGTGGTCAACCGCATTGCAAACATGGTGGAATTTGGAAATGCCTACCACAGCGACTACTGTCCGTCGTGGGTGGGGGAAGAGGAGCTGTGCTTTCTGGAGGACTGGCTGGACGGCAAGCTGGATGACGGCGACATCACCAACGAGCGGTTGCACCGCATCGTGGCAGACCGTCCCATCAAGCCGTGGAACATCCTGGCAATCACCTTTACCAACAAAGCGGCAGGCGAGCTGAAGGAGCGTCTGGAGGCGATGCTGGGCGAGCAGGCGCTGGACATCCAGGCATCCACCTTCCACTCGGCGTGTATGCGCATCCTGCGCCGGGAGATTGGAGCCTTGGGCTACGAGAGCAGCTTTACTGTTTATGATACCGACGATTCGGTCCGCATCATCAAGGAGGCGCTCAAGGAACTGAGCATCCAGGAAAAGGTGATGGCGCCCAAGGGCATCCTTGCCTCCATCAGTGCGGCAAAGGACAAGATGATGACCCCGCAGGATCTGTTGCGGGAAGCGGGAGGCGACTACCGTCAGGAGGTGGTTGCCAAGGTATACGACTACTACCAGAAGCGCCTGAAGGCAGCCAACGCGCTGGATTTTGACGACATCATCATCTTCACTGTGCGCATCTTCCAACAGTTCCCGGATGTGCTGGAAAAGTACCGCAACCGCTTCCGCTACATCATGGTGGACGAGTACCAGGACACCAACAATTCGCAGTTTTTGCTGGTCAGCCTGCTGGCAGGCGGTCACCACAACATCTGTGTGGTCGGCGATGATGACCAGAGTATCTATAAATTCCGAGGAGCCACCATCGAAAACATCCTCAACTTTGAAAACCAGTACCGAGATACCATGGTCATCCGGCTGGAGCAGAACTACCGCTGTACCCAGACCATCCTGAATGCGGCAAATGCGGTGATTGAAAACAATACCCAGCGAAAAGGAAAGACCCTGTGGACCCAAAATCCGCAGGGAGGTCAGGTCAAGGTCTACCGCGCTCTGTCCGAGCAGGATGAAGCCAGATTTATTGCAGACACCATTTTGGACAATGTTGCCAAAGGGCAGAAGTTTGCCGACCATGCCATCCTGTACCGCATGAACGCACAATCCAACAGCATCGAAAATGCGCTCATCCGCTCCGGGGTAGCCTACCGCATCATCGGTGGTCAGCGCTTTTACGACCGCAAGGAGATCAAGGACATCATCGCCTATCTGAGCGTCATCAACAACCACGCCGATGCCATCCGCTTAAAGCGTATCATCAACGAGCCCAAAAGAGGCATCGGAGATGCGACGGTGGACAAGGCGCAGGAAATTGCCGATATGCTGGGTGTGCCGCTGTTTGAGGTGCTTGCCAACGCGCAGGACTACCAGCCGCTTGCCAAAAAGAGCCGTCAGCTGATGGAGTTTGCACAGATGATCGAGCAGTTGGGTCAGGTGGCGCAGTCGGGCAATCTGGAGGAGCTGTTCGACGAGCTGCTGGAGCAGACCGGGTATATGCTGTACTTGCAGACGATGGGGGAAGAGGGAATCACCCGCATCGAAAACGTAAACGAGCTGAAAACCAACATCATCAAATATGTGGAGGAAACCGAAAAGCTGCCGCAGCCGTCCATCGACCCGGATTCCCCGGACGAGCAGCCGCAGATCGTTCTGCCGACGCTGGCAGGATTTTTGGAGGAGGTCACCCTCTACACCGATTTGGACAACTACGACGAGGAAGCAGACCGGGTGATTATGATGACCATGCACTCGGCAAAGGGTCTGGAATTCAACAACGTCTTTTTCTGCGGAGCCGAGGAGGGCATCTTCCCGGGCATCCAGGCAATCTATGACCCGGAGCAGATCGAGGAGGAGCGCCGCCTGGCTTATGTCTGCATCACCCGCGCCAAAAAGCAGCTGTACATCACCAATGCAGCGCAGAGGATGATCTTTGGTCAGACGGTGCGCAACCGCGTGTCCCGCTTTGTCACCGAGATTCCTGCAAACTGCTGCGAGGTGGAGGACAAGACCATCCGCAAAGCCATCCAGGCGGAGCTCAAACGAGCTTCCACCGTCAAAAAGACCCATGCCGACAACCACATCGGCGTGGGCGGGCTGGCAAAAAAGACCGGTTCTTACAGCTCGGTGGCTCCTGCCGGAGCCAGCTGCACCCTCCAGGCAGGCGACCGGGTCAGCCACAAGACCTTCGGGGAGGGAAATATCGTCAAGATGACCCCGATGGGCGGCGACTGCCTGCTGGAGGTGCAGTTCGACACCGCCGGCACCAAAAAAATCATGTACAAGTTTGCAAAGCTGACGAAGATTTAGTCTGCTGTCAAAAGACAGAGGGATAAAAAAGAGGAAATTTTGCCCATGTCGTGCTTTTGGTTCACAAAATCCGTCCCGTTTCATAAACTGATATTGAATGTCAGTGCAGCACAGGTGCCGAAACAACAGCCTGCGCCGACATATCATCAGGCGGCCCGCTGTCGGCACAGCTGCCGCAGAATCAAACGGAGGGATATTATGGCAGAATCAAAGGTAGTCCGACCAAGCGATTGCAGCTGCAGCTGCTTCAAGGAAGCCGTCTGCATTGATGCGGAACGAATCTATGACTCCTGCAGCGACAAGGACTGTCTGGAAGATTTGCAGGTCTTTTTCAGCGACAAGACCCAGCCGATCATCGACAAGGCAGCCAGCATCAAATGTAAAAAGGTCAAGGTGCTCAACGTCTGCGTCGATGTGGAAAGCGTCCCCTTCAACAAGGGATTTTACTCGGTGGATATGACCTTTTATTTCCTAGTGGAGCTGTCGGTGTACTTATCTCCAGGGACGCCCGCGGTCAACTGCTGCGGCATCTCCTATTTTTCCAAGAAGGTCATCCTGTACGGCAGCGAGGCAAATGCGCGGGTCTTTTCTTCCCACACCGGCTGCTGCAACGGCAACGAGCAACTGACCGCCATGCCCAATGCGGTGGTGCAGATTGTAGACCCCATCTGTCTGGCGTGCCGGTATGTGGAGTGCCCGGAAAAGACCTGCTGCCCGGGTGCGGTCATCCCCTGCCAGATCTGCACCCAGGTGGGCGGCAGCTTCCAGGATGTGCCGGTTAGCAAGGAGGTCTACATCACGCTGGGTCTGTTCACCATCGTGCAGCTGCAGCGCAAGGTGCAGATGATGGTACCTGCCTACGACTTTTGCATCCCGGACAAGGAAAGCGAATATTCCACAGGTGACCCGTGTGAAATGTTCAAAAAGATTCAGTTCCCGATGGAGGACTTTTTCCCGCCCAGATTGGACGATTTTAAGGGCGACTGCGACTGCTGCAACGGATAAAATCGGGATTGGGGCAAAAACACAGGGCGGTCCGACCTTTTTGAAGGTCGGACCGCCCTTTCCCATACGCTTTTTAGGAAATAAGATTGAATAAAAACGAAAAAAATGCTAAAATAAACTAATTAAGATATAGTACGATGGAAAGAACAATCGGAGGCGTTGGATCTTGGGTTTTAAAAAATGGAAATTGCCGCAGACGGCTCCCGAAAGGGTAGAAAATTTAATCAGCCAAACGGGCATGGAGCGCATTGCAGCCCAGATCCTCGACGGAAGAGGCATCAGTGACCCGCAGCAGGCAATGCAGTATATCGGCTGCGACAGCGCTGCAAGGCTGCACGACCCATTCCTGATGCAGGATATGGACAAGGCGGTCGAGCGGCTGAGCGAGGCAGTGGAGCAGGGAGAGCAGATTGCGGTATACGGGGATTATGACTGCGACGGCATCACGGCGACCGCCATGCTGTACAGCTACCTGGAGGATTTGGGAGCGCGGGTCATCTACTACATTCCCGACCGCGATGTGGAAGGATATGGGCTCAACCGCGCCGCTCTCGATTTTTTAAAGGAGCAGCAGGTGGAGCTGATTGTCACGGTGGACAACGGGATTTCCGCGTTGGACGAGGCGGTGTACGCCAAAGAGCTGGGGATCGACCTTATCATCACCGACCACCATCAGCCGCGTCCACAGCTGCCGCAGGCGTGCGCGGTCATCGACCCGCACCGGCAGGACTGCGAATATCCCTTTAAAGCGCTGTGCGGCGCGGGTGTTGCCTTTAAACTCATCTGTGCGATGGAGGGCGACCTTGGCGGCGAGGAGATGATCTGGCATTTTGGCGAGCTGGCTGCCATTGCAACGATGGCGGACGTGGTGGAGCTGACCGGAGAAAACCGCCTGATCGTCCAAAGAGGTCTGGAGTGCATCGCACAGGGAGAGCAGGTGGGCGTTCACGCGCTCATCGAGGCGGCAGGAATGAGCGGACGAAAGCTCGATTCGATCGACCTTGCCTTTGGGCTTGCACCGCGCATCAATGCAGCAGGACGCTTGGGGCAGACCGACCTTGCGATGGAGCTGCTGCTCTGTGACCGGCAGTCGCAGGCGATGGAGCTGGCACAACAGCTCAACGAATTAAACGAACAGCGCAAGGCGCTGGTGGACCATATCTACGAGGAAATCAACGCAAAGATTGCACGACACCCGGAAATCTTGCAGGAGCGGGTCATCCTGCTGTATGGCGAAGGCTGGCACCACGGGGTCATCGGCATTGCGGCGGCAAGGCTGGTGGAGGAGTACTCCAAGCCCTGCGTCCTCTTTTCCATCGAGGAGGACCAGGCGCGCGGCTCGGCAAGGAGCGTTGAGGGCTATTCCATCATTGCAGCCATCTCCCGATGCAGCAGCCTGCTGACCCGCTACGGCGGACATGACCAGGCGGCAGGGATGACGGTGCCGGTGGAGCATCTCAGGGAATTTATCGACCAGATGTTACAGGATGCCCGAGAGCACTTTGATTTGATGCCGGTGGACCAGCTGAAAATCGATGCGGTTGTCGATGCGGAGCAGCTCAATCTAAAGACGGTGTACGGGATGCAGCAGCTGCGCCCGTTTGGCTGCGGCAACGAGCAGCCGGTGGTGGCAATGCCCGGATGCAGGATCGAAGCAATTTGTCCGCTGAGTGAAAACCGCCATCTGCGCCTGAAGCTGAGCTACCAGGGAAAAAGTTTTTCGGCTATCTATTTTCGGATGTCGCCCGACCGCTTCCCATTTTACATCGGAGATACAGTGGATGTGGCAGCCAATCTGGATGTCAATGAATACAACGGAGAAAAAAGTGTTTCTGTCAAGATAAAGGACGTGCGGCTGCACGGAGTCAAACAGGACAAGCTGGTGGTGGGCAGGCAGTACTATGAAAAATATTGCCGCCACGAGCCGCTGGAGGAAAAAATCAGAGAATACATCTGCCCGCAGCGGGAGGACGTAGCGGGACTGTACCGCTTTTTGCGGCAGTGCGGAGGTTTTGCCTTCGGCTACGATATGCTGTGGTGCCGCCTGAGAGGAATCAACTACTGCAAGATGCGCATCTGCATCGATGTGATGCAGGAGTTGGGACTGATTGAGAGGGCGCGTCTGTCCTCTTCGGGGGAGGTAGCCCTTCGTCTGCCGGACAAGGTCGTTAAAACACAGCTGGACCAGTCCAGGATTCTCAGACAACTGAAGGTTGGTGAATAGGATGAGTATGAACGGGTTTGAAGAATTGATGGCTGCTTTGAAGGAAAGCAACCGGCCGTATGATTTTGATATGATCACACAGGCTTATGAATATGCCGACAAAGCACACGAGGGACAGATGCGCCAGTCGGGGGAGCCGTATATCACCCACCCGATTGCAGTTGCGCGAATCCTGGTGGAGCTGGGAATGGACACCGAAACCATCTGTGCAGGTCTTTTGCACGACGTGGTGGAGGACACCGCTTCCACGCTGGACGAAATCAAAAAGATGTTTGGCGCAGATGTTGCACTGATGGTGGACGGCGTTACCAAGCTGACCAAGCTCAGCTATTCCAGTAAGGAGCAGCGTCAGGCGGAAAATGTGCGCAAGATGCTGCTAGCGATGGCAAAGGATGTGCGGGTCATCATCGTAAAGCTGGCGGACCGCCTGCACAATATGCGCACCGGAGAATACTGGAAGGAATATAAGCGCAGAGAAAAAGCGCTGGAAACGATGGAGGTCTACGCTCCGCTGGCGGACCGTCTGGGTATCCGCTCCATCAAGGAGGAGCTGGAGGACATCTCGCTGCGCTTTTTGGACCCGATTGCCTATGAGGAGATTGAGCGGATGCTCAAGCTCAAAAAGGAGGAGCGAGAGCGTTTTCTGGACGCCATCCAGGAAAAGATACGGGAACGACTGAACAAAGAGGGCATGAAGTTCTTTTTGCAAAGCCGGGTAAAGAGCATCTACGGTATCTACCGCAAGGTGTATATGCAGGGCAGAAACTTCGACGAAATCTACGACGTATATGCTGTCCGTGTCATCGTGGACACCAGCTATGAGTGTTACTCGGTGCTGGGCATCATGCACGACGAGTTTACCCCGATTCCAAAGCGATTTAAGGACTACATCTCCACCCCGAAGGCGAATATGTACCAGTCGCTGCACACCACCGTGCTGGATAAAGAGGGCGGTATCCCGTTTGAAATCCAAATCAGGACCTGGGAGATGCACTATACAGCCGAATACGGTATCGCAGCCCACTGGAAGTACAAGGCAGGCATCGAGAAAAAGGACAAGCTGGAGGAGCGTCTGGCATGGGTCAGACAGCTGCTGGAGGTGCAGCAGGATTCCGGCGATGCGCAGGACATCGTGCGCTCCATCAAGTCGGACATCGCACCGGAGGAATGCTTTGTCTTTACGCCAAAGGGGGATGTCATCAATCTGCCGACCGGATCGACCGTCATCGACTTTGCCTATGCCATCCACTCGGAGGTCGGCAACCGCATGACCGGAGCCAAGGTGGACGGCAGGATCGTGCCGCTCGACTTTAAGCTGGAAACCGGCATGATTGTGGAGATCATCACCTCCAAAGGACCCGGCAACGGACCCAGCCGCGACTGGCTCAAGATTGTCAAGACCAGCGAGGCAAGGACCAAAATCCGCGCGTGGTTTAAAAAAGAGCGCCGAGAAGAAAATATCATCACCGGCAAGGAGGAGCTGGAGCGCGAATTTAAGCGCAACCTGATCAACGTGCCGGAAAACGAGCTGGAGGATTTTGTCTTAAATCTGGCAAAACGCCAGCATATCAACACACTGGAAGATTTTTACGCAGCCATCGGCTACGGAGGAGTGCTGCTGTCCCGTTTGATGCCAAGGGTCAAGGAGGAGTTCCAAAAGACCTACCGCAGCGCAGCAGAGGAAGAAAAGAAGGCGGCGCTGTTGCCGCAGCAAACCGCTGCCGCCGGCAAAAAGCCGGGCAAGCCGACCAGCGGTGTCATCGTGGAAGGACTGGACAGCTGTCTGGTCAAATTTGCAAAATGCTGCAACCCGCTGCCGGGCGACCCGATTGTAGGATTTATCACCCGCGGGTACGGCGTGTCCATCCACAAGCAGGACTGTGTGAACGTGCTGAACTCCCCTGCGGAGAATGAAGGCAGATGGGTGCGCGCCGAATGGGCATCCAATGTCACCTCGGAAAAGTTTAAATCTACCATCGACATCACCTCCCAGCCGAGAGATACCCTGCTGGCGGATGTGACCATCCTGCTGAGCAATATGCACATCCCGATGCACGCACTGGTGGCAAAGGAGAGCAAGGACCATTCGGTCATCCTCATCCAGGTCACAGTGGAGGTCAACGGTGTAGACCAGCTGAGCTACCTGCTCAACAGTCTGCGTGCCATCAAGGGTGTGGAGGATGTCAGAAGAACCATTCAGTAAACTAAAACAACGGAGAAAAGACTATGAGAGCATTGATTCAAAGAGTAAGCCACGCAAGCGTTACCGTCGAGGGCGAGTGCGTGGGAAAAATTGAAAAAGGACTGCTGGTGCTGCTGGGCGTCGGTCCGCAGGACACTGAAAAACAGGCAGATTTTCTGGCAGAAAAATGTGCCAATCTGCGCATCTTTGTGGACGAAAACGATAAGATGAATCTCTCGCTGCTGGACATCGGCGGAGAGATGCTGGTCGTTTCCCAGTTTACCCTCTACGCCGACTGCCGCAAGGGCAGACGCCCTTCCTTTGTGAATGCGGCAGCTCCCGCAGAGGCGGACAGACTGTATGAATACTTCCAGCAGAGCGTGAAAAATGCGGGCGTTGCCAAGGTCGAGCACGGCAAATTCGGTGCGTCGATGCAGGTAGAGCTGCTCAACAACGGACCGGTGACCATCATGCTGGACACCGACGAAATCATGCCGAAAAAATAGGCGGCACCCATAAAAGATAAGGGGGAATAAACGATGAATCTGGAAATCATCCACGTGGGTCTGTTGGGGACTAACTGTTATATCACCTGGGATGAAGAGAAAAATTGTGTCGTGGTCGATTGCGGCGGCGACGCGCAGAAGGTAGCGCAGTTTATACAGGAAAAAGGGCTGACCCCCACCCATCTGCTGCTGACCCACGGTCACGGCGACCACATGGGCGGAGCGGCAGACTTAAAGGACCTTTACCCACAGATGAAAATTGTGCTGGACAGCAAGGATTTGGAGATGATTGGCGACGGGCAGAAGAGTATGTCCGACGCCGTAGCGCCGTATGCGCGCAGCTTTACACCGGATGTTCTGGTGGGCGACGGCGATCAGCTGACCTGCGGTACGATGGAGTTTACCGTTTTGGAAACGCCGGGTCATACACCGGGCAGCGTGACCTATCTGAAAAATAACGAGCTGTACTGCGGGGACACCCTCTTTCAGGGCAGCATGGGCAGGACCGACCTGTACGGAGGCAACGACGAGCAGATGACCGCTTCGCTGGCGCGTCTGGGCAGTTTGCAAGGCTACTACAAGGTTTTTCCGGGACATGGCAGCGCAACCAATCTGGAGGACGAAAAGTTGGCAAACCCCTTCCTCAAGCAGGCAATCGCCCGCCGTTCCTGATAAGACAATGAGCAAAAGGAGCAAAAACAGCATATGAATATAAAGAATATCGGACACAGCATGAAATATGAAGCAGAGTGTATCGCAATGCTGTTTTTCCCGGATGAAAAGATTGTGACCACCGAATACCCTGCGGACGAGGAGGAGCACGAGGAGCTGCTGGTGCAGCAGGAACAGAAGGAACAGAAGGCTCCTGTCGAGGACTGCATCGAAACCAGACTGCAAAACGGTCTGATGAAGGTGACCTTGTCGTTGGACGGCAAGCAGACCAGCCTGTGCCGCACCATCCTTTCCGAGCCGCATTCGCCGTATGAAAAGGCGGAGTTTGTGATGAGCGATATGATCTACACCCTGCTCTCACAGGCGACCGGCATCCACCCGGCATGGGGAATGGTGACCGGCGTTCGTCCGGTCAAGCTGTTCCACCGCAGGCTGGACGAAGGCAAAACACCGCAGATGGTGGCACGGGAATTTGAACAGCATTTTTATGTGACACAGGAAAAGATTGAGCTGGCGCTGGAAACGGCACGCCACGAGGCGCCCATCTTGCGGGAGGTAACCGACGACACCTTTAGCCTGTATATCTCTATTCCGTTTTGCCCTTCGCGGTGCAGCTACTGCTCCTTTGTTTCCCACGACATCACCAGTAAACGCGCTAAGGACATCCTGCCGGTGTATGTCGACCGGCTGTGTGAGGAGCTGGAGCATATTTCCCAAAAGGTAAAGGGGACCGGACTGCGCCTGACCACCGTTTATTTTGGCGGTGGCACACCGACCATCCTCTCGCCCGAGCAGCTTGACCAAATCTGCTGCGCAGTGGAACAGCACTTCGACCTTTCCCAGCTGAAGGAATACACGGTGGAGGCAGGACGACCGGACACCATCGACGAGGAGAAGCTGCGGGTGCTGCGCCGGCACAACATCTCCCGTATCAGCATCAATCCGCAGACGCTCGACGACGAGGTGCTGCAAAAAATCGGACGCCGGCATACCGCCCAACAGGTCATCGACTGCTTTGAGATGGCACGCCGGATGGGATTTGACAACATCAACATGGACCTGATTGCAGGCTTGCCCGGCGACAGTGTCGAAGGTTTTTGCAAAACGGTGGATAAGGTCATCGCCTTGCAGCCGGAGAATGTGACGGTGCATACCCTATCCATCAAGCGCAGCGCCAGCTACGGCGAAAGCTGGGAGGAGCGCAGAAAGGCGCTGGAACAGGCGCAGCAGGTGGGACAGATGGTATCCTACGCGCAAAAGCAGCTGATGCAAAGCGGCTGGATGCCTTATTACCTGTATAAACAGCGCAACACCCTGGGCAACCTGGAGAATACCGGCTACTGCAAACCGGGCTGCGAGGGACGGTACAACATCTACATCATGGACGAAACCCAGACGATTCTGGCGGCAGGAGCGGGAGCAGTCACCAAGCTGTGCAGCAACCGCGAAGGCAAGCTGGAGAGAATCTTTAATTACAAGTACCCGTTTGAATATGTCGAACAGTTCGACGAGGTATTAAAACGTAAGGACAGGGTGGTGGATTTCTTTGAGGAAAATAGACCCCTTCCACTACGGAAGGATTGAGAAGGACGAGGTCAATCAGCAGGCGTTTGAAAATTATTTTCAGCTGATTGACGAAGCCGAGCGGTTTTATAACGACCAGATTCGCAGGGTGGTCAAAAGTATGTCTACCGGCAAGGACAAGACCGACGTCATCTGTCTGTCCGGTCCCTCCGCTTCGGGAAAAACAACGACCGCGCATACCCTGGCAAGACATTTTATCAGCAGCGGCAGAAGGGCAATGGTCATCTCCTTGGACGACTTTTATCTGGATACCGACAAGACGCCGCTCAACCGCAAGGGCAAGCCGGACTTTGAAACCATCTACTCGCTGGACATCGAGCGCATCAACCTGTGCATCGACGAGCTGGTCAACAAAGGGCGAACCCTGATGCCCATTTTTGATTTTCACACTCGAAAACGGGTGGAGGGTCAGGAAAAGGAAATTGCCATCAGCGGCGATGACGTGGTCATCATCGAAGGACTGCACGGGTTAAACCCGCTGCTGACCCAGCGGGTGGGAGAAGACAAGGTGACCCGCATCTTTGCCAGCGTGCGTTCCCGCTTTACCGACCACGACCGGGTGCTGCTGACACCGCAGGATGTGCGCCTGATGCGCCGAATGGTGCGCGACCGCAGCACCCGCAACACAACGCCGGAGCAGACGATGGCAATGTGGGATGAGGTCTGCGAGGGCGAATCGGAGTATATCAACCCCTACCGCGACAGCGCAGATTTTAAGCTGGACACGACGCTCGACTACGAGCCGAATATTTTTCACAGCTATCTTCTGCCGTTCCTGGAGAACCGTTCCGGCATCGCTCCCGAACACTACCGCAAGCTGGATGAACTGTACCAGCGTCTGGATGAGTTTTTTGACATCAACAACACCCAGGCGATTCCGGCGGACAGTGTCGTTCGGGAATTTATCGGTCCGCGTCGGGAAAGCGAGCAGACAGAATAAAAAGAGGATATGATTCGCGTTAGAAAGGAGCAGTGAAGGATGAGTTTGAATTCTTTATTGGACAAAGCAATCTCGGTTGCCAATGTAGCAGGTAAAAAGACAGAGGAAATGGTGGAAGCTTCCAAGCTCAAATTGCAGGAGGTTTCGGTCAACGCTGATTTACAGGATTGCTATGAGAAGATTGGTTCTCTGGTATACCGAAGCAAAAAGAGCGGCGAAGACAACGAACAGGCAATCGACCAGCTGGTCGAGCAGGCGGATGTTCTGTTAGAGCAGCTTGCCCAGCTGCAATCCAAGCGTGAGGAAATTAAAAAGATGAAGAAGTGCCCGAACTGCGGCGCTGCGTGCAGTGTGGACTCCCATTTCTGCTCCAGATGCGGCATGGTGCTGCACGAGCAGAGCGACCTGGCTCCGACCCAGCCACAGGAGGAGCAGCCACAGCAGGCGGAACAGGCAGAGCAGCCGGTCAATCAGGAGGAAAAGCTTCTGATTGAAGAAAAACTGTAAGAATCGAAAGGATGCATCCGAGGACCGGCGGACAGCCGGTCCTTTTGCTGTCGTAGCGGATGGACAGCGCATGACTGAAATGCGCAGGGCATATACTCAAAAGGGAAGGAACAGCGCCTTTTCAGAAAAGATTTACAGAAAAGAAATTGAAATCCGGCGGCAGAATGTGGTAGATTATGGAAAACAAGTCGGTGCATTTTGAGGAAAGTGGGTGGACAGTTGAAGAGGACCAGTGAGAAGCAGGGCTTTGTGCAGGGAGCCATGATCCTGATGATTGGGACGATGACCGTCAAGGTGGTCAGTATGTTGTTTAAAATCCCAATCAGCAATCTGTTGGGGGGAACGGGCTACTCTTATTTTACCAACGCCTACGAGATTTTTAACCTCATCTCCACCATCGCGACGGCGGGCTTTCCGGTTGCCATCTCCAAGCTGGTGTCGGAAAACGGGGTGTTGGGAAACTATCGGGACAACCATAAGATTTTTCGCATCTCCCGCACCTTCTTCTTAATCACCGGTCTTTTGTGTATGGCAGTGATGATTCTGGGAGCGGGGAGCTTTGCGGCGATGATTCCTAACCCGGGAGCCAAGCTGTCCATCATCTGTCTTGCGCCCGCGGTGCTGACCTGCTGCCTGATGTCCGCCTACCGCGGCTATTATCAGGGGATGCAGAATATGTACCCGACCTCCATTTCCCAGATTATCGAGGCGGTCACCAAGATGATTTTCGGTCTGGGACTCAGCGGCGGCGTGATGTATTTGACCCAAAGGGAATACAGCCTGCACGCCACCGTGCTGGGACGCAGCTATCCTTCGCCGGAGCAGGCGCAGGCGGTCATCGCCCAGCTGGCAAGCGGTGCGGCAGTGCTGGGTGTCAGCCTGTCCACAGCGGCGGGCTTAGTGTACCTGATGCTGAGATGGCGCAAAAAAGGCGACGGAGTCAGCCAGCAGCAGTTGATGCACGCGCCCAAGCCGCAGGACAGCAGCACCTTACTAAAAAGAATCCTGGTGATTGCTATACCGGTCTGCCTGGGTTCGCTGGCGGTCAACCTGTCGGGCATCATCGACCTGCTGACGGTGACCGGACGGCTTTCCCATGTAATGGACACTGCACCGCAGCAGCTGCTGGCTTGCTATGGGCAGAATATCCCGCAGGCGGAGCTGGTCAACGGAACGGTACACAACTACCTGTACGGCGCTTATAGCGGCAAAGCGGTGGTGATTGCCAATCTGGTGCCTGCATTGACCACCGGGATGGCGGTCAGTGCGCTGCCGGCAGTAGCGGAGAGTTTTGCAAGAGGCAACCGCCTGCGTACCCAAAAGAGCATCCAGATGGTGCTGCGCATCACAGCGCTGTTTTGTGTACCGGCAGGATTGGGCATCAGCGCCCTGTCGCAGGAGGTGTGCAGCCTGTTCTTTGGCATGAACAACGAGGTGATGATCGGCGCGCCGCTGCTGCGGGTGCTGGGACTTGCCTCCATCTTCATCGCCCTGACCGGCACCACCAACAGCCTGCTGCAGGCGGTGGGCAGGGTCAGCCTGCCGGTCAAGCTCATCCTTATCGGCAGTGCCATCAAGCTGGCGATGAACTACCTGCTGGTGGGCATCCCGCAGCTGAACATTCAGGCAGCACCTTGGTCCACCCTGGTCTGCTATGTTGTTATCACATTGCTCAGTTTGATTGCTTTGCGCAGCACAGTGGGTCCGCTTGGTGCTTTTGGTGTGTTTGGCAAGCCGCTGCTGGCAGGATTGCTGTGTGCCGCTTTTGCACGTCTGACCCAGAATATGCTTATGCAGGTGACTGCCTCCCGTTTTGTGGTGCTGCTGTCGGCTGCTGTGGGCGCAGCGGTGTATCTGGTGGGACTTTTGCTGCTGCGGGCTTTAAAAAAAGAGGACATAATGATGCTTCCCAAGGGTGAAAAAATGGCAAAAATACTTGAAAAGTACTCACTTTTAGGGTAATATATATAGAGCTGCAAAAAAGGACTGGACAAAACAAAGCGGATCAAAGCATAGGAGTGTGGTAACGTGAGCGTGTCTTATGAAAAAAAGGAAAAGTACAGCATCGACGACCTGCTGCGGATTATGGAGATCCTGCGCAGTGAGGAGGGCTGTCCATGGGACCGAGAGCAGACCCACCCGTCGATGCGTCGGGATATGATCGAGGAAGCATACGAGGTGTGCGAGGCGATCGACCTGAACGACACCGATCTGCTCAAGGAGGAGCTGGGAGATGTGCTGCTTCAGGTGGTACACCATGCCCGCATCGAGCAGGAGCAGGGCAGCTTTGATTTTCAGGATGTCTGCGACGGCATCTGCCGCAAGCTGATCCAGCGCCATCCGCACGTGTTTGCCGATGTGCAGGTGGATGGCACCGAACAGGTGCTGAACAACTGGGAGCAGATCAAACAGCAGTCCAAAGGGCAGACCACAGGCGCGCAGACACTGTTGAGCGTGCCAAAGACTTTTCCTGCGCTGATGCGCGCACAGAAGGTGCAGAAACGCGCAGCCAAGACCGGCTTTGAGTACCCGGACCTGTTTTGGGCAATGGACGACCTGGAAAGCGAACTGGACGAATTGCAGGCAGCCATCGACGAGGAAGACCCGCAGCAGTGCTTTGAGGAGCTGGGGGATGTGCTGTTTTCCGCAGTGAATATCGCGCGCTTTTTGAAGGTGGATGCCGAGGACAGCCTGAACGCTTCGACAGAAAAGTTCATCAATCGTTTCTGTAAAGTGGAGCAGCTGGCACAGCAGCAGGGAATCGACCTGGAGCAAACTTCTGTCGAACAGATGGAACAGTTGTGGAAACAGGCGAAAAATCAGTAAGAAAAGGCGCTTTTGCCCGTAGCTTTTGGGAGAATGGGCAAGGGAGTTTTAAGGCTCTTCCGCCGCAGGCGGGGGAATGGACCAATCAAGTGAAAAAATGGAGGATAACAAATATGACGAAAGCAGAATTGATCAACGTGGTTGCACAGAAAACAGAACTTTCTAAAAAGGACAGTGAAAAGGCTGTTGTTGCGGTGATCGACGCGATCTCCGAAGCACTGGCAGCAGGCGAAAAGGTTGCGCTGGTTGGCTTTGGTACCTTTGAGGTAAAGGAACGCGCTGCAAGAGAGGGCATCAATCCAAGAACCAAAGAGAAGATTGAAATTCCATCTTCCAAGCTGCCTTCCTTCAAAGCAGGCAAAGCTCTCAAAGAAATCGTTTCCAAGTAATTTGGAATCCACCAAGAACACATTCAACAGCTCCGGTGCTTCCGGGGCTGTTGTTGTATCAGCAGAAGTTAGAACAGGAGGAATAACCATGAGATTGGACAAATATTTAAAAATCACCCGATTGATCAAACGCCGCACCGTTGCCAACGAAGCGTGCGACGGCGGTAGAATTTTAGTCAATGGCAAGGTGGCTCGCGCCTCCTATGCGGTCAAGGAAGGGGACACGATTGAGATTCAGATGGGCAATCGTCCGTTAAAGGTGCAGGTGCTGTCGGTCAGCGAATATGCCACCAAGGAAAGCGCACCGGAGATGTACCGAGTGGAGGAATAACCGCTGCCGGTTGTACCAAAAACCTGCAAACCTTCCGAAACAGCGGGTGCAAAATCAATTTTTTTTAGAAGATGTAACAATCCTGCACGACGCTTGTTGACAACAATCGCCAAAAGCGTTATGATAGCCCTTGTCAAAAGAACAGACGCTGGATGGAAAAACTTCCACCACATTATTTTGTCAATAAAACTGAACAGCCTTATCAAGAGTGACAGAGGGGACAGGCCCTGTGAAGTCCGGCAACCTGCAAAGCGGCAGCTTTGTAAGGTGCCAAATCCTGCGGGTTAAGCCGAGAGATGAGGAAGCAAAGACTCGATCTCACGGTCGGGTCTTTTTTGTACCCCTTTTGGGGGGACAGCAAAAGAACGATCTCGAACCAGCTGCACGCTGTTTGGTTTATGAAAAATCATAGTAACCAAAAGAAAAGAAAGGAACGAACGACTATGGCAAAATACTTATTTACATCCGAATCGGTTACCGAAGGACATCCCGATAAAATCTGTGACCAGATTTCCGACGCAGTGCTCGACTCGATTCTGGAGCAGGACCCAAACGGACGTGTAGCCTGTGAAACCACCATTACCACCGGCATGGTCATGGTAATGGGAGAAATCAGCACCTCCTGCTATGTGGACATCCCGAAGATTGCCCGTCAGGTCATCCGTGACATCGGCTATGACCGCGCAAAATTTGGATTTGACTGCGATACCTGCGGCATCATCACCTCCATCGACGAGCAGTCCTGCGACATCGCGCTGGGCGTAGACAAAGGTTTGGAGGCAAAAAATGCCAACAGCACCGAGGAGGACAACGGCGCCGGCGACCAGGGCATGATGTTCGGTTTTGCCTGCGACGATACTCCAGAGCTGATGCCGATGCCGATCTCGCTGGCACACAAGCTGGCAAAACAGCTGACCAAGGTGCGCAAGGATGGCACCCTCCATTATCTGCGTCCGGACGGCAAGACACAGGTCACCATCGAATATGAAAACGAGGTGCCGGTAGCAGTCGAAACCATCGTCATCTCCAACCAGCATTCCCCAGAGGTGGAGATGGAGCAGCTGCGTGCAGACATCAAAAAGTATGTCATCGACCCGATTGTGCCACAGGAGCTGATGACCGAGCAGACCAAAATCTTCATCAATCCGACCGGACGCTTTGTTATCGGCGGACCACAGGGCGACAGCGGCTTGACCGGCAGAAAAATCATCGTAGATACCTACGGCGGCATGGGTCGTCACGGCGGCGGTGCTTTCTCCGGCAAAGACCCGACCAAGGTGGACCGTTCGGCAGCCTATGCAGCAAGATATGTTGCAAAGAACATCGTGGCAGCCAAGCTGGCAAAGAAATGTGAGGTTCAGCTGGCTTATGCCATCGGCGTTGCAAAGCCGGTATCCATCAACGTCAATACCTTCGGCACCGGCGCTGTTGCAGATGAGCAGCTGGAAAAGGCAGTTGAAAAGGTATTCGACCTGCGCCCGACCGCAATCATCAATTCGCTGGGTCTGCGCCGTCCAATCTACCGTCAGCTGGCAGCATACGGACACATGGGCAGAGAGGACCTGGGCGTCAGCTGGGAAAAGACCGACAAGGTGGACGCTCTGCTGGCAGCTGTCAAATAAAATAGGCAAACGCAAAAAGGACATGGGTTTCCATGTCCTTTTTTTGTGCCTGTAAACCTTGAGGGAAAGAATCTGCTTACAAAATGCTTTTATATTTTAAATATAGCGGAGAAAACAGAAGAATTTAGGAAAATAATCTAAAAATTTAAAGTTTATGCTTTACATTTCTGGCAACAAAGGATATAATGAAAGAAAAAATACCGGGAGGTTTAGTCGTGGAAATTTTAAATAAAACCATTGAACAAGTCAGAAAACAGTATGGAGTGGCTGGCGGTATCCTGATTGCCATTAAAGACGGCAAGGTGCTGCTCAAGGAGTGCTTTGGTCAGGCGGATGCGGAAAAAGGCAAACCGGTGGACAGCAAGACCCTGTTCCAGATCGCATCCTGCTCGAAAGCATTTACGACCATGGTTGCCGGTCAGCTGTGCGACGAAGGCAAGATGACCTGGGATACTCCGGTCAAACAGCTGATGCCGGACTTCAAAATGGTGGACAAATATGCCGAGGAACACGTCACCCCTCGTGATATGGCTTGCCACCGCACCGGTCTGTGCCGCCATGACGTCATGCGCACCTTTGTCCGCGAGGACAGAGCAGACCTGGTTCGCCGCATCGCTTACTTCCCGCCGGCATACGGCTTTAGAGAGAAGTACAGCTACCAGAACCAGATGTATGTAGCACTGGGTTACCTGTGTGAACGTCTGACCGGAAAGACTTGGGAGCAGCTGCTGAAAGAAAAGATTGGCGACCCGCTGGGAATGGATATGTACTTCCGCGGCATCGACACCATCGAGGACAAGAACGCAGCCATGCCGTATGCGCAGAAGGATGGCAAAATTTTCCGCGTGGATGAGGTAGTCGGAAAGGCAAGCAACCCATGCGGCGGTCTGTACACCAACCTGGACAGCTTGGAGCGCTGGATTCGGATGCTGCTGGGCGAAGGTGAGCTGGAAGGCAAACGCATCATCAGCAAGGAAGGCTTTGCCGAGCTGATTAAACCAAACGTTGTCATCCCGGGCAAACCGTCCCATCCAAAGGAAATGCAGCAGTCCTACGCAATGGCGTGGATCAACTCCATCTATAAAGGCAAGCTGCTCATCTCCCACTCCGGTTCCACCAACGGCTTCAACTCGATGGTCGGCTTCTTCCCGGAGGAGAACGCAGCCTTCGCACTGTCGGTCAATACCGTGGATACCCCGGCATACAGCTGCCTGAAATACCTGCTGTGTGACCTGCTGCTCAACGACGTAGAGGAGGATTACTCCTTCCTGATTGACATTTATAACCGCCGCGTCAACCTTGGACCGGACTACACCGAGGAAGAGCAGAAGGATCTGCCGCTGAGCGAAGAGCAGGCGAAGAAATATCTGGGTACCTACTACAATCCGGGCTACGGCGTGATGGAATTTGTCTATGAGGACGGTCATCTGCGCCAGCACTACGGCTTGATGGACCAGCCGTTCAACTACATCGGCGATGATAAGTTTGTAGGCTTCGAGGTGCTGGATACCCGCACCTACCGAGCAAACTTTACCGAGGACGGCAACCTCTGGATGCGCCTGTCCACCGATGCAGTCTGCCCAATCTTCTTTGAGCGGGTGCGCTAATCGAGCGGCGGAGTATCACGGAATCAGAACAAAACAATCGGGAGGACATCCATCGGATGTCCTCCCGATTCGACGTTGCAGGATATTTTCCACATACTCCCCTTGAGAAGGTGGAAAAAAGTCATCCTATTCTCCGGCGACCAGCGGGACGCTGCACAGCAGCTGGTTGTCCAGAGTGTATTCCAGCAAGCCGCAGACCTGATTGGAAGCGGTGGGGGGATAGAGGAACGGCTGGGCAATCAATCGGCTTTGCAGGCGGGCAGATTCGCCCTGCCGCAGCGGGACACAGGGCTGCCAGGCGGGCAGCAGCGGAATGGGAGTTTCGATGCCGTTGGACTGGATTTCGCTGCCCACCAAAGTGGTGTGGACAGGCGGCAGCACCAGCGGCTGCATCGAGTAGCGGCTAAAGCAGCGGTCGTACAGAGAAGCGTGCAGGTTCCAGTCGTCCTGCGCATTCAGGGTGACACAGATGAGGGTCATCCCATTCCGCTCGGCAGCGGACACCAGACACCGTCCGGCATCATCGGTGAAGCCGGTCTTGACCCCAATGCAGTCGGGGTAAAGGGTCAGCAGTCGGTTGTAGTTTTTCAGCCAACGCTCATAGGGCGGCGCACCAAACCGGACCTGCATCGAAGGCTGGGAGCAGATGTGGGCAAAATCCTCGTTTTGTAAAGCAACGCGGGTCAATTTGGCAAGGTCGAAGGCGGTGGAGTAATGCTCGGGCGCATCCAGTCCGCAGGCAGTGACATAGTGTGTATCGGCAAGACCCAGCTGTTGTGCGCGCCGGTTCATCGCCTCCACAAAGCCCTCGATGCTGCCGTACAACCGTACACCGGCGGCATTGGCAGCATCGTTGCCGGAGGGCAGCAGCATCCCGCACGCCAGCGCGTACAGCGAAACCATATCGCCCTCCATCAGTCCCATCGAGGAGCCTTCCACCTGGATGGCATCGGGATCGACCAGAAAATAATCGTGCAGATTAGGCTGCTCGAGCACCATCATCGCGCCGATGATTTTGGTGGTGCTTGCCATCGGCAGCTGTTGGTGGATGTTCTGCCCGCACAGCACCCGACCGGTGGTTGCCTCCATCACCAGATAGGCTTTTGCGGCGGCATCGGGTTGTTCATAAACGGAAAAATCCTCCAGCGATACCGGTGACGGGCAGAGCGGGGTGCGGTTTTCCTTGGCAAAAATCCTCCAGTCCGCTGCACAGCCAAAAAGCAGCAGGGCACAGAGAAAAGAAAAAGACAGGCGTTTGAAAACGTTCAAGGCAGCCAACTCCTTTTTGTTCAGAAATCCGGGGTGGAACAGTACAGGATATGCCGAGGTTGGAGAGAAAATTCAAAATGTACAATTTGTAATCTAGTTTCATAACAATACAAATTGTACATTTTTTTATTGAAAAAGTGCGAAGTGTGGTATATACTGTACAAGCAAAAACTTTTGAGGAGGAAAAATGAATGGAACAAACTCTACCCAAACTGAAAACCAATCTGGACACCAACCTGCTCAAGCTGGTTGCGGTCGTCTGTATGCTGCTCGACCACTTTGGTGGGACCTTTTTTGAGCAGGTCCCTGCCTTTCGCTGGGCGGGCAGGCTGGCGTTCCCGCTGTTCTGCTACTGTATGACGGTTGGGATGCTGTACACCCACGACATCAAGCGGTACCTGGGGAGATTGGGATTGTTTGCGCTGATTTCACAGCCGTTCTGGATTCTAGCTTTTAATGCGGAGGACTTTTGGGGAAACCTGCTCAATCTCAACATCTTTTTCACCCTCTTTATGAGCCTGCTGACCGTCTAGGGATTTAAGGAGAAGAAATACTGGCTGTTTGTGGCAGGGATCCTGGTGATGTCCTTCATCAACTTCGACTATTCCACCACCGGCATCATCCTGATGATGATTTTCTATCTGTGCAGGAATAAACCGGCTCTGGGCGCTGCGTTGTATTTTCTGAGCTATCTGCCAGCCTTTTGGGGAGATGTGCAGGACCCGCTGGCGCTGGTTGTCGGCGGACACGCCATCAGCTTTGAGGCATTCTCTCTGCTGGCACTGCCGCTGATTTATTTAAAGACCAACAGCGGTCTGAAAATTTCTAAATGGGTGTTCTATCTGATTTATCCGGCACACCTGCTGCTGATTTATCTGCTCCAGCTGTGGATGGCATAAGACAAAATAAGGGAGGCGTCCTCTTTCATAAAGAGGACGCCTCCCTTATCGGTTTTGCAAAAGCTTTAGCAGAACAACGGCTGGAGCTGGCGCGCCGACAGTGCAGACTGCACGGTATCGGTCAGGCGGCTAAAGTCAGCAACAATCGAGCAGGGCTTTTGCTCGGGTGCATCCTGCCGCATCGGGACAAAGTAGATGTTTTTGCTGTTGAGCAGCGAACCGATGTTTTTCCCTGCGTTGGCAAGGGCATCGTTGGTGGATACCGCCAGCACCACCGGACGTGCGTTTCGCAGGTGGGCTTTGACGGCAAGGGTGACGCTGGTGTCGGTGATGCCGTTTGCCAGCTTGCCCAGGGTGTTGCCGGTGCAGGGTGCGACCAGCAGTACATCCAGCAGCTTTTTCGGACCGATGGGTTCGGTCTGGGTCAGGGTGTGCCAAATCTCACGACCGCAGATTTCCTCGATGCGGCGGCGAAACTGCTGCGCACTGCCAAAGCGGGTATCGGTTTCATAGGCGTTTGGGGACAGGATGGGATACAGCTGCCAGCCGGTCTGCTGCGCCATCTGTTCCATCTGGTCGATGACCTGCGAGAAGGTGCAGAAGGAGCCGGTCATGGCAAATCCCACCCGTACAGGAGCGTGTTCGTTCATGTCGTTCACCTCGTTTTGGATTGTATGTCTGTTATCATCTGTATGACAGTGTCGCACAGGATGTTCCCTGCGGTGACAGGCGCTGTTTTGGCAGGCAGGGCAAGGGAGTGCAGGCAGCGAAGTCCCAGCGAGCGTGCAGCCAGGTGGTCGATGCCGCCTGCACCGGAGGCAAGGTCGATCAGCAGGCAGTCATGGGGAAGCAGCCGGAGCTGTTCCTTTCCCAGGATGGGCGCAGGGACGGTGTTGAAGATGAGCTGCTGCTGCGGCAACAGGGTGTCCATCTGCGCAAGAGGAAGGGCGGTCAGACCAAAGCTGCGCGCCAACGCCAGGTCCTTTGGGCTGCGGGCGCAGACGGTGAGCTGTGCGCCAAAGGCTGTCAGCAGCCGTGCAAGGGGTTTTGCACACCGACCAAAGCCGGTGAGAAGGCAGCGGCTTTCCCAAAGGGTGATGGGCAGCTGGCTCAGCGCAAGCTCGATGGCAGCTTCGGCGGTGGGGACGGCGTTGAGCAGCACCATCTCCTCCTGTTGCAGATAGCTGTGCAGCAAAAGGGAGCGGCGTTTGGCAAGCTGATGCAGCTCGTCGGTCACCCTGCCGCAAAGCAGGACCGTACCGCGGCGGCATTGCGTAAGCAAGGGCAGCAGAGCAGGCTCGACCAGCACCGGAAGCAGCAGAAAATCGGTTTGTGCGAGCAGCAGCGGGTCGCTTTCACCGGGAATCAGACGCTCGACCACATATCCGCGGCGGCACAGGGCATCGGCAGCCGCACGCTGGCGGTCATCGGTGCAGAGGACGGCAATGGATGCAAAAGGTTCGGGATTCATACAGGTCACCTCCATAGGATTGGGCAGGAACGGGCAAAGGAACAATCTATCCTATGAAAAATGCGGATTTTGGTGCAGGCTGAATGTTCATCTGTCGGGGAATGTGGTATAATAACAGAAAATACAGCACAGGGGGAAACGACTTTGGCAAAGAAAAAACCATTGAAAAAGGATAGAAAAGCGGGCAGAGGCAATCTGCCGGCACAAAAACAGCCGTTTTATTTACAGGCGCAGCAGCAGAGAAAACCAAAGCCGAAGAAGCAGCGGGAGGATTGGGACGAACCGGCAATCGAACCGGGAGAATATCCGGTCAGCTGCGACAGAATGGACGAACAGGGCAGCGGCGTGGTGTATCTGGAAGGAGAAAAACTGCCGGTGGACGGACTGCTGCCCGGCGAGCAGGCGGTCGTCGAGGTGTTTGGAAAGCGCAATCTGCACGCAAGGCTGCTGCAAATCAAAAAGGCTTCGTCCAAACGGGTCAAGCCGCAGTGTCCTGCTTTTGCCAAGTGCGGCGGCTGCAAGATGCAGCACCTGCAATATGACAGCCAGCTGGAGTGGAAGCAAAAGACGGTGGAGCAGCTGATGAAACGCTACATCGACGAGGGAGCCAAGCTCTATCAAATCGTTGGGATGGTAGAGCCGTGGCGCTACCGCAACAAATGCCATATCAGCTTTGGCATGAACGGGCGCAGACAGATCATCTCGGGCATTTATGAGGAAAACAGCCATCGGGTGGTACCGGTGGAGAACTGCCTGATTCAGGACAGCAAGGCGGACGAGATTGCGCGCTCGGTGCGAGCCATCATGAAGGAGTGCAAGCTGCTGCCTTATGATGAGGACAGTGAAACCGGATTGCTGCGGCATCTGCTGGTGCGCACCGGCTTTGCCAGTGGTCAGGTGATGGTGGTGCTGGTGACTGCTTCCCCGATTTTTCCGGCAAGGAGCCGCTTTGTGTCCCTGCTGCGGGAGCGTCACCCGGAAATCACCACCATTGTGATGAACTGCAACCCGAGAAAAACCAGCATGGTGCTGGGAGAGCAGGAGCGTATCCTGTACGGAAAAGGGTACATCGAGGACATCCTCTGCGAAAAACGCTTTGCCATCTCGCCGAGCTCCTTCTATCAGGTCAATCCGCAGCAGACCGAGGTGCTTTACCAGCGGGCAATCGGCATGGCACAGCTGAAAAAAGGACAGCGGGTGCTGGATGCCTACTGCGGAATCGGAACCATCGGCTTGATTGCAGCCGACAAGGTCGATGAGGTCATCGGTGTGGAGGTCAATGCACAGGCGGTCAAGGATGCCAACGCCAACGCAAAACGCAACGGGGTGGAAAACATCCGTTTTGTCTGCGCGGATGCAGGAGCCTTTATGACCAATCTGGCGGATGCGGGCGAAAAGATCGACGTAGTCTTTATGGACCCGCCGCGCAGCGGAAGCGACGAGGCATTTTTGCAGTCGGTTTGCCGTCTTTCCCCGGACCAGGTGGTCTATATTTCCTGCGACCCGCAGACCCAGAAGCGCGACCTGGCAGTGCTGCGCGCCGGCGGCTACCATGTAAGGGAAATCCAGCCGGTCGATATGTTCCCACAGACTGCGCATGTAGAGACGGTTGTCTTGCTTTCCAAGGGAGAAATCGACTCAAAGAAGGTACGGGTGGAGTTCTCACTGGAAGATATGGATATGTCCGGTTTCCAGAACGGTGCAACCTATGAGCAGATCAAAGCTTATGTGCTGGAAAAGCACGGTTTGAAGGTGTCCAGCTTGTATATCTCCCAGATCAAGCGGAAATGTGGCTTGGATGTGGGACAGAATTATAATCTGTCAAAGAAGGAAAATTCAAAAGTGCCGCAGTGCCCGCCGGAAAAGGAAGCGGCAATTATGGAGGCATTGAAGCATTTCCAAATGACATAATTATTACACAAGGGCCTGGGTAGTTTATCCTAGGCCCTTGTCGCAGTTTTATGGCTCACTATTTCGTGAATTTAATTTGCCTTTTAGTGTGAAATCAAGTATACTGGAGATGAAAAATATCAGGAGGTGCAGGATGGCAATTAGCTATAATCGTCTTTGGAAACGATTGATCGATCACGATTTGAGTAAAACCGATATGATGCACCGTGCAAACATCAGCACCAATGTTCTGGCACGTCTGGGGAAGGGTGCGCCTGTTTCAATGGAAAGCATGGAAAAAATCTGCAAAATATTAAACTGCAATATTGGCGATGTTATGGAATTTGTTCCTGATAATGAAAACGGAGGAAAAGACGCATGATTACAGGCGCAATCAAAAATAAAGTAGATAAAATCTGGACGGACATCTGGGCTGGCGGCATTACTAATCCGCTGACAGTAATTGAGCAGCTGACCTACCTGATGTTCATTCGTTCTCTTGATGAAAAAGAACTGGAAACAGAAGAATTTGAGAACATGAGCGGCGAGAAGATGGATAAAATCTTCCCCCAGTCCCCTATCGGACAGTCTATGCGCTGGAGCAAGTTCAAGAATGACGATCCGCGTGAGATTTATGATGTCATTTCCCAGCGGGTGTTCCCTGCTATTAAAAACATGAAGCATGGCCATTTGCCCGATTTCACGGAGCAGGGCGAGATGATCGAAATCGTAGATAACACCGAGAATGATGCGGAAAAAGATACTGCTTTCGCCCGGTACATGAGTGATGCCATGTTCCTGATTCCCACACCCCAGGTGTTGCAAAAAATCATTACAGGCTTGGACGACCTGTATGAGCACGATATTTCCGACTTGGATATGCAGGGGGATCTGTACGAGTATATGCTGGGGAAACTGTCCACTGCCGGTCAAAACGGGCAGTTCCGCACACCCCGGCATATCATCAAAATGATGGTAGATCTTTTACAGCCCACTCCGGAGGATACCATCTGTGATCCGGCCTGCGGAACGGCAGGCTTTCTGGTGGCTTCAGCAGAGTACATCCGCAGCCACTATGAAGATACCATGACAAATGAACAATGGGAACATTTCTCCGGCCCGATGTTTACCGGTTTTGATACAGACCGTACTATGCTGCGGCTTTCGGCCATGAACCTGATGCTCCATTCGATTACGCACCCAGAGATTGATTATCAGGACAGCGTTTCTAAGCAGAACTCAATCCGGGACAAATACACCATTTGTTTGGCGAATCCTCCCTTTAAGGGCACCATTGACGCTGAGAGCATCAATGATGATTTGAAAGCTGTTACCAACACGAAAAAGACCGAGTTGCTGTTCTTGGCGCTATTCCTGCGGATGCTGAAAAAGGGAGGCCAATGCGCCTGCATCGTGCCGGATGGCGTGCTGTTCGGTTCCTCCAAAGCGCACAAATCTATCCGCAAAGAGCTGGTAGAAAATCATCAGTTGCGGGCGGTGATCTCCATGCCCTCCGGCGTGTTCAAGCCCTATGCGGGCGTGTCTACAGCGGTGCTGGTGTTTACCAAAACCGGCGCAGGCGGCACGGAAAACGTGTGGTTTTACGACATGAAGGCCGACGGCTTTTCGCTGGATGACAAGCGCAGCGAAATCGCGGAGAACGACATTTCCGACATTATCGAGCGATTCCACAATCTTGAGAAAGAAGCTGACCGTCAGCGCACTGAGCAGAGCTTTTTTGTGCCGAAACAGGAAATTGCGGATAACGACTATGACCTTTCCATCAATAAGTACAAAAAAGTGGAGTATGTGCCAGTGGAGTATCCGTCTACAGTACAAATCATGGCAGACCTGCATGAATTAGAACTGGAGATCACCGCAGGGCTGGCGGAGTTGGAGGAGATGCTGTGATGGCGAGATTAGGGGATATTTGCATACAAATTACAGATGGAAGCCATAATCCGCCTATGGGCGTCGAACAAAGTAACTATCTGATGTTAAGCTCAAAAAATATCGACGATGATTACATAACACTTAATGATCCGCGATATTTGTCTCAAGAAGACTTTGAGGCGGAGAATAGGCGTACAAACATTAAACCGAATGATTTGCTTATAACGATTGTAGGAACGATTGGTCGTGTAGCTATTGTACCTAACAGCTTGACTGAATTTTGTGTTCAACGTAGTGTAGCGGTTCTTAAACCAAAACCGGAAATTGTTTATAATCGCTTTCTTATGCATTACTTACAGAGTATGCGTCCGTATCTTGAACAAGAATCCAGAGGCGTAGCGCAGAAAGGTATTTATTTAAAACAGCTTAGCAACTTATCAATAATTCTCCCCCCCCTTGACGAACAACGCAAAATTGCAGCGGTCCTGGACAAGGTAAGTGACCTGATTGCCAAACGCCGCCAGCAGCTGGACAAGCTGGATGAAATAGTAAAATCCCGATTTATCGAGATGTTTGGAAATCCAAAATCGAATCCAAACAGCTATCCGATTAGCCAGCTTTCAGAACATATTAAGTTTTTGACATCCGGTTCTCGTGGTTGGGCACAATATTGTGTAGATAATGGTAGCGAATGGTTTATCACTATTAAGAATGTAAAAGACTGTCGCATTTCTATTGATAATATGCAGCCTATCAATGCTCCTGATAATGCCGAAGCAAAGCGCACCAAAGTCCAAGAGGGTGATTTACTTATTAGCATTACGGCAGATTTGGGAAGAACGGGTGTTGTGACTAAGGAAATTGCCGATCATGGGGCATACATCAATCAGCATCTTACCTGTATTCGACTGAATAAAGAAATTCTCAATCCGATGTATGTTGCGTTTTTCATGGAAAGTCCGGCAGGCAAAGAACAGTTTGAATCAAAAAATCAAAGTGCCGTAAAGGCAGGACTTAACTTCAATTCCATCAACTCTTTGCGGTTGCTTGTGCCTCCGCTGGAACTGCAAAACCAGTTCGCCGCCTTCGTCGCTCAGACCGACAAATCAAAATTGGCGATCCAGAAGAGCCTTGAAAAGCTGGAAATACTGAAAAAATCACTGATGCAGAAATATTTTGGCTGAGTTTTAGCTGGTGAAGGATGGTGGTACATCACGATAAAAGGAGTGTACCACCATGAAAGAACAACTAATTACCGAAATCACACGGAAAATGCTTCCCTATTTGGACAATTCGCAGATGGAGCAATTACAAGAAGTGCTGACGCACTGCTTTTGGGGCGTACAAATTTCCCCTTCATCCGAAGAGGAACGGTTGCAGGAGAAAGAAACCAATAAGGAACTGCTGGAAATGTTCATTTCAGCCAAACGTGTGGAGGGATGCAGCGAAAAGACATTAAAGTATTACAACACTACGATTTTGCGAATGTTCACTGCGATCAAACTGCACGTAACGCATATAAGGACGGATGATTTGCGTAACTATCTGTCCGAGTACCAGCAGGCAAGTCAATGCAGCAAGGGAAATATTGATAACATACGGCGGATTCTTTCCAGCTTTTTTGCCTGGCTGGAAGACGAAAGCTACATCATAAAAAGTCCCGTGCGCCGGATTCATAAAATCAAATCGAGTACAACCGTCAAAGAAACCTATTCAGATGAATCGTTGGAAATCATGCGGGATCAGTGCGGCTGCCTGCGTGATTTGGCGTTGATTGACCTGTTGGCATCAACAGGGATGCGTGTTGGAGAGTTGGTGCGGTTGAATCGCGCTGATATTGACTTTGAGAATCGGGAGTGTGTGGTCTTTGGAAAAGGAAGCAAAGAGCGCCCTGTTTATTTTGATGCCCGCACCAAAATTCATTTGAAAAATTATTTGGACAGCAGAACAGATGAAAACCCCGCGTTGTTTGTTTCGCTGATGCGCCCCTTTAATCGGCTGGAGATCAGCGGCGTTGAGATTAGACTGCGTGAGTTGGGCAGGCGATTAGGTATCTCTAAAGTACATCCGCATAAATTCCGACGTACACTAGCAACGCGCGCAATCGACAAAGGAATGCCGATTGAACAGGTGCAGAGATTGCTTGGTCATTCTAAAATTGATACTACTATGCAATATGCGATGGTCAATCAAAACAATGTAAAGATTTCTCATAGAAAATACATCGGCTGATTGCCAATCCCGATTTATCGAGATGTTTGGAGACCCAGTTGATAATCCCCATGGATTTAGAAAAGTAGCACTTTCTGAATTAGCAGAGATAAGGATTGGCCCTTTCGGTTCATTACTTCACAAAGAAGATTACATTGAAGGTGGACATCCTCTCTTAAATCCATCTCATATAGTGGATGGAAAAGTAGCTCCAGATAGCAAACTAACAATTTCTGACAAAAAATATGATGAACTTGAAGCATATCATTTGCATACTGGTGATGTAGTTATGGGACGTAGAGGAGAAATGGGACGTTGTGCTGTTGTTCCATCTGAAGGGTTCTTGTGTGGAACTGGTAGTTTGCTGATTAGAACCAAAGGTGAAGTGACAGCAGACTATATACAGAAAACAATCTCGTTTCCGTCATTCAGAAAGACGATTGAGGACATGGCTGTTGGACAGACAATGCCGAACTTAAATGTTCCTATTGTGTCGAAATTCCAGATTATTAAGCCTCCAATCGAAGTACAAATAAACTATTATAAATTCGTTGCTCAGACCGACAAATCAAAATCTTTTGATGATTTGGAGGTGGCAGCATGAGATTCTCTGATGTTCTGGATATTCGAAATGGACGAAATCAGCGTCAGGTAGAGAACGAAAATGGCAAATATCCGATATATGGTAGTGGCGGTGTCATGGGTCATGCAGATGATTTTATTTGCGATGCAGAAACAGTGGTAATAGGGCGTAAAGGCAGTATCAACAATCCGATTTTTGTAGATGAACCTTTCTGGAATGTGGATACAGCATTTGGACTCGTGGCGCACAAAGAGGTACTGTTGCCTAAATATTTATATTATTTTTGCGTCAATTTCGATTTTGAACGACTTAATACCACAGTTACTATACCTAGCTTAACTAAAGCAAATCTATTACAAATTGAGATCAGAGTCCCAGATATGGACATACAGCAAAATATCGTTAGCGTTTTGGATAAGATTTGCTATTTGATTGAGTTGCGTCAGAAAGAATTATATAATTTGGATCAACTCGTCAAGTCCCGATTTATCGAGATGTTTGGTGTATATCCTGCAAATCCGATGGGATGGGAAATAGGCACTATTAGAGACATTGTTACTGAGGTCCGTTATGGTTCTAGCAGACCAGCTGTTGATGGCGGGAAGTACCCGTATCTCCGTATGAATAATATTACTTATGGCGGCGAATTGGATTTATCCGATACTAAACGCATAGATATCCCGGATAATGAGTTGGATAAATGCACTGTGCGACGGGGAGATGTACTTTTTAACAGGACAAACAGTAAGGAATTGGTTGGCAAGACTTGTGTATATGATCGAGATGAAATGATGGTTTTGGCCGGGTTTGTGATCCGGATACGAGTTAAGGATTGCATTCTTCCAGAATTTCTTTCAGCCTTCCTAAACACAGACTTTTCCAAACAAATGTTACTTGGGATGTGCAAAACGGCTATTGGGCAGGCAAATATCAACGCGCAGGAACTACAAAATATTGGTCTTTACTTGCCTCCAGTTGAGTTGCAACGACGGTTTATTCAGTTCAAGAAAGAAACCGACAAATCAAAATTGGCGATCCAGAAGAGCCTTGAAAAGCTGGAAATACTGAAAAAATCACTGATGCAGAAATATTTTGGCTGAGTTTTAGCTGGTGAAGGATGGTGGTACATCACGATAAAAGGAGTGTACCACCATGAAAGAACAACTAATTACCGAAATCACACGGAAAATGCTTCCCTATTTGGACAATTCGCAGATGGAGCAATTACAAGAAGTGCTGACGCACTGCTTTTGGGGCGTACAAATTTCCCCTTCATCCGAAGAGGAACGGTTGCAGGAGAAAGAAACCAATAAGGAACTGCTGGAAATGTTCATTTCAGCCAAACGTGTGGAGGGATGCAGCGAAAAGACATTAAAGTATTACAACACTACGATTTTGCGAATGTTCACTGCGATCAAACTGCACGTAACGCATATAAGGACGGATGATTTGCGTAACTATCTGTCCGAGTACCAGCAGGCAAGTCAATGCAGCAAGGGAAATATTGATAACATACGGCGGATTCTTTCCAGCTTTTTTGCCTGGCTGGAAGACGAAAGCTACATCATAAAAAGTCCCGTGCGCCGGATTCATAAAATCAAATCGAGTACAACCGTCAAAGAAACCTATTCAGATGAATCGTTGGAAATCATGCGGGATCAGTGCGGCTGCCTGCGTGATTTGGCGTTGATTGACCTGTTGGCATCAACAGGGATGCGTGTTGGAGAGTTGGTGCGGTTGAATCGCGCTGATATTGACTTTGAGAATCGGGAGTGTGTGGTCTTTGGAAAAGGAAGCAAAGAGCGCCCTGTTTATTTTGATGCCCGCACCAAAATTCATTTGAAAAATTATTTGGACAGCAGAACAGATGAAAACCCCGCGTTGTTTGTTTCGCTGATGCGCCCCTTTAATCGGCTGGAGATCAGCGGCGTTGAGATTAGACTGCGTGAGTTGGGCAGGCGATTAGGTATCTCTAAAGTACATCCGCATAAATTCCGACGTACACTAGCAACGCGCGCAATCGACAAAGGAATGCCGATTGAACAGGTGCAGAGATTGCTTGGTCATTCTAAAATTGATACTACTATGCAATATGCGATGGTCAATCAAAACAATGTAAAGATTTCTCATAGAAAATACATCGGCTGATTGCCAATCCCGATTTATCGAGATGTTTGGAGACCCAGTTGATAATCCCCATGGATTTAGAAAAGTAGCACTTTCTGAATTAGCAGAGATAAGGATTGGCCCTTTCGGTTCATTACTTCACAAAGAAGATTACATTGAAGGTGGACATCCTCTCTTAAATCCATCTCATATAGTGGATGGAAAAGTAGCTCCAGATAGCAAACTAACAATTTCTGACAAAAAATATGATGAACTTGAAGCATATCATTTGCATACTGGTGATGTAGTTATGGGACGTAGAGGAGAAATGGGACGTTGTGCTGTTGTTCCATCTGAAGGGTTCTTGTGTGGAACTGGTAGTTTGCTGATTAGAACCAAAGGTGAAGTGACAGCAGACTATATACAGAAAACAATCTCGTTTCCGTCATTCAGAAAGACGATTGAGGACATGGCTGTTGGACAGACAATGCCGAACTTAAATGTTCCTATTGTGTCGAAATTCCAGATTATTAAGCCTCCAATCGAAGTACAAATAAACTATTATAAATTCGTTGCTCAGACCGACAAATCAAAATCTTTTGATGATTTGGAGGTGGCAGCATGAGATTCTCTGATGTTCTGGATATTCGAAATGGACGAAATCAGCGTCAGGTAGAGAACGAAAATGGCAAATATCCGATATATGGTAGTGGCGGTGTCATGGGTCATGCAGATGATTTTATTTGCGATGCAGAAACAGTGGTAATAGGGCGTAAAGGCAGTATCAACAATCCGATTTTTGTAGATGAACCTTTCTGGAATGTGGATACAGCATTTGGACTCGTGGCGCACAAAGAGGTACTGTTGCCTAAATATTTATATTATTTTTGCGTCAATTTCGATTTTGAACGACTTAATACCACAGTTACTATACCTAGCTTAACTAAAGCAAATCTATTACAAATTGAGATCAGAGTCCCAGATATGGACATACAGCAAAATATCGTTAGCGTTTTGGATAAGATTTGCTATTTGATTGAGTTGCGTCAGAAAGAATTATATAATTTGGATCAACTCGTCAAGTCCCGATTTATCGAGATGTTTGGTGTATATCCTGCAAATCCGATGGGATGGGAAATAGGCACTATTAGAGACATTGTTACTGAGGTCCGTTATGGTTCTAGCAGACCAGCTGTTGATGGCGGGAAGTACCCGTATCTCCGTATGAATAATATTACTTATGGCGGCGAATTGGATTTATCCGATACTAAACGCATAGATATCCCGGATAATGAGTTGGATAAATGCACTGTGCGACGGGGAGATGTACTTTTTAACAGGACAAACAGTAAGGAATTGGTTGGCAAGACTTGTGTATATGATCGAGATGAAATGATGGTTTTGGCCGGGTTTGTGATCCGGATACGAGTTAAGGATTGCATTCTTCCAGAATTTCTTTCAGCCTTCCTAAACACAGACTTTTCCAAACAAATGTTACTTGGGATGTGCAAAACGGCTATTGGGCAGGCAAATATCAACGCGCAGGAACTACAAAATATTGGTCTTTACTTGCCTCCAGTTGAGTTGCAACGACGGTTTATTCAGTTCAAGAAAGAAACCGACAAATCAAAATATCGTCAAGAAAAGTGCATTGGATTTTTCCAGTGCCTTGAAAAAAGCATTAGACAGGAGTGGTTATGATGTCGAATTTTGGCTTTCTCAGAACGAAAAAAGAATATGAGTTGTTTGCCCCTGCCTGCGCGGAAGCCGAAAAAATTTATGCCTCTGCTCCTGCCATGTGCGCTGTTGGTTGCCGAAAGGCACTGGAGCTGGCGGTTAAGTGGGTCTATGCGGCAGATAAAACCATGAAGATGCCCTACAAGGATAACCTGCAATCGCTTATCCATGAACCGTCCTTCCGTTTCGCCGTAGATTCCAATACTTGGGGCAAGCTGCCTTTCATCATCAAGCTTGGTAATCTGGCAGTACATACAGAACGGAGTGTACAGTCCAGTGATGCCCTTGCATCCTTAAAAGGATTATTCGAGTTTGTCCAGTGGATTGATTATTGTTATGGTTCTGATTATCAGGAACGTGTATTTGATGAAAGTCTGATTCCTACTGAAAAAGTAGCGGTAGATACTCGGAAAATCAAAGAGCAGGAAAGCTTACTAGGTGAAAAGGAAGCAGAGATTGAGGCGCTGCGCAAACAAATTGAGCAGATGTCAGCCCAATATACTACTGAGAAAGAGAAACATCAGCAGGAGCGATCTTTCCAGCCAGAAGATTTGTCTGAGTTCCAGACGCGGAAAATTTATATTGACGTAGATTTGAAGTTCATGGGCTGGAAATTCGACGGTACCGATGCAGATGTACAGGAGGAATATCCTGTACAGGGTATGGCCGGTGTGGTGGGCCAAATGGGCTACTGCGACTATGTGCTGTTTGGCAAAGATGGCCTTCCGCTGGCGGTGATTGAGGCCAAACGCACTAGCAAAGACCCTAACATTGGGCGGAAGCAGGCAGTTCTATACGCGGATTGCTTGGAACGGAAATTTGGCCGCCGACCGATGATGTTTACTACTAACGGTTTTGAAACTTATTACTGGGACGACCAGTCTGGCCCGCAGCGCAAGGTCAGCGGCGTGTTCGGCAAGGAAGACTTACAAAAGCTGATGAACCGTCGCGCTGAACGGCAAGACTTGATGAGTATTCCTATCGATGATAAAATCACAGATCGCTACTACCAAAAAGAGGCCATACGGGCTGTTTGCGATCAGATCGAACAAGGATTTCGTAAGCATCTTCTGGTAATGGCAACTGGTACGGGAAAAACGAGGACAGCCTCCAGCCTAACCGATGTACTCAGCCGTGGCAAGTGGATTACGAATGTTCTTTTTCTGGCTGACCGCACTGCCTTGGTAAAACAGGCAAAGGATGATTTTAAGCGGTATTTGCCAGATATGTCCCTCTGCAATCTGTGTTCCAACAAGGATGACCGAAATGCCCGGATTGTGTTTTCCACTTACCCAACGATTTTGAATGCCATTGATGATACGAAATCCAGAGATGGCCGCCAGTTGTTTACTCCGGCGCATTTTGATTTAATCATTATTGATGAAAGCCACCGAAGTATTTTCAAAAAGTACCGGGCGATTTTTGAATACTTTGATGCTTTGATGGTTGGTCTTACTGCTACGCCGAAAACAGATGTAGATCGGAACACCTACGATTTCTTTGAGATGGAGCATGGTGTCCCTACTTACGCCTATGATTATGAAACAGCGGTCTACCAAGACCATGTGCTGGTACCATACTATAATTATGAGATCAAAACAAAGTTTTTGGATGAAGGCATTACTTACGATGATCTGTCCGATGAAGACAAAGAGCGTTACGAAGATGACTTCATTGAAGATGGCATAATACCGGATTTTATCCCGTCCGCAGATCTGAACAAATTTGTATTTAACGAGAAAACGGTTGACATGGTTTTACAGGATTTGATGGAACGAGGTATCAAGGTCGCAGGTGGAGATCGGTTGGGTAAAACCATTATCTTTGCGCAGAATAAACGCCATGCTGAATTTATTCTGGAGCGGTTTAACAAACTCTACCCTCAGTATCACGGTTCATTTGCCCAGCGCGTGATTTGTGATGATAGTTATGCTCAGACCATCATAGATGATTTCAAACAGCCGGAGAAAGAGCCGCATATTGCCGTGTCCGTGGATATGATGGACACTGGTATTGATGTGCCGGAATGCGTCAATCTGGTGTTTTTCAAGAAGGTGCGCTCCAAGGCAAAGTTTTGGCAGATGATTGGACGTGGCACCCGTTTGTGTAAGGGCTTATCCTGTGTGGATCAGGTTGATGGAGTATATACGGATAAACGGCGCTTCTTGATTTTCGATTACTGCGGCAATTTTGAATATTTCCGGGAACACAAGGAAGGATATGAAGCCAGGGAAACAAAGACATTGTCGGAGAATATTTTCGGCAAGCAGATTAAAATTGCTATGGCTTTGCAAGAAAGCACCTTTGCAGGAGAAAACTACCAGGCGTGGCGAAACGAACTTGTTGAGACCTGCCATAAACAAGTTACAGCATTGAACCCAGAGTTGATTTCCGTAAAACTACGGATGCAGTATGTGGAGAAATATAAAAAGCAGGACGCCTTTCTTTCTATCAGTGAGGGTGACAAAGGCGAGTTGCTGACACAGATCGCACCGCTTGTTCAATCGGAAGAAACTGATGAATTCGCCAAGCGTTTTGATAACTTCATGTACGGGCTGATGTTGGCACATATTGAACAGATGCCTGCTTTCAAATATGCAAAAAAGCAGTTGTGTGACACTGCTTCTCTGCTGGAGCACAAGGCGAATATTCCGCAGATTAAGGAAAAGTTGCCGCTTCTACAGGGAATCCATACCGATGTCTTTTGGGACGCCAATGATATTCTGCTGTTTGAGAAGGTTCGGAAAGAGCTTCGTGGTTTGATTCGTTTTTTGGATGAAGATGGCGGAGGGCAAAAACGTATTATTACCAAACTTGCTGATCCAATTATAGATAGCCAGGAAGGAGTTCAGCTGGATATAGCGTATGACTTTGAAGACTACCGTGCCAAAGTAAACCGCTATGTCAATGAGCACGGAAATACTCTGGCTATTTACAAGCTGACCCATAATATTCCGTTGACTACGGGCGATTATCAGGAGCTGGAACGAGTGCTAACAAGCGAGCTTGGAAGCAAAGAAGATTATAAACGGGAATTTGGTGATACACCTTTTGGACTGTTAATTCGCAAGATTGCCAAGTTGGATCACGAGGCGGCCATGCAGGCATTTTCTGCCTTTATTAACGACCAATCCTTAAATCAGAAGCAGATTTCCTTTGTAAAAAAAATCATCAATCACATAGAACTGAATGGGTATATGGAAAATGTTTCAGAACTTACAAAGCCGCCCTTTGACAAACCGGTTAGCTTTATTAAACTGTTTGATGTAAAGACTAGAACAGCCTTGATAGCAACTATAAATCAGATTCGTGAGAATGCTGTTCAGATAGTAGCATCTTAACAGCGAACCGGCACACAGATTTTCATGCAGATAAGCTGTTAAATCTGTGTGCCGGTTTCATGTTCGGGTAGGAAAAATCTAACAGCCCCAGATGGGATAGATAACCTCTGCACGAACATAAAGGGGTGTCCAGAGGGGCGCAGTCCCTTTGGCTCTGGGTTTCCAATAGGGGCGAGCAGCATCCCTGTTGGCACACGACTTTCCCCCGGAAAGTCTAGTGTGTTATACCTTTGTAGAGCAGATGGCAGCCGGAGCTTTAGCACACCCCGGAAAGTGTGGCTACAGTTGCGGCGTTCTGGCGGGAAAGGTTGCCCCATGCGGGGCAGCATAAGCGACAGAAAAAGCTGGCAGGCGGTGCGGATATACACTGTCTGCCAGCCTTGCCATCTGCGGAACAAAGGTATATCAAAGCCCCCGTCAGTCGTTGCTTACCATCGTATCAGAACCACCACGGCAGCTTCCCGCGTAAGCTGTCCATCGCCTCGCCCTCCACCTTCTTTGTCCGGCTCTCGCTAAGATGGAAATGGAGCGCCGCGCCGATCAGCGGGTGCTCGATTCCATCGGTAAAACCGTAGCGGTACAGAAGATAGGTCTGTTCTCTGGCAGTCAGCTTGTCCAGCGCCGCATATAATTCTATCAGTTGCTCTTTTTGGATATAGATTTGCTCCGGCGTTTGGGTGTAAGGGTCGGCTATGGCTTCGATTCGCAGCATCCGTTCATCATCAGAGAGAACGTCATCCAGATATACTCTCTGGAAGCCAGGGCCGTCTTTCTTATCCACCATCCGTTGTTCAAACTGAGCGAGGGCTGCGCGAATGCAGTCCGTCATGGCGTTGCGGATTGCCGGTGCTGCATAAGTCAGAAATTTCATGTCCCGTCCGGCGTCAAACAAAGGGATCGCGTTCAGCAGGCCGATACTTCCCTCCTGTACCAAATCATCTAAATCAATTCCAATATCATTTTCATCCAGCCCCATACTCCGGTATTGCTCCAACGCTATTTTTCGGATGAATCCCAGATTGTATTCCAGCAGAATGTCACGGGCAACTGTATCCCCTTTCTGTGCCAGCCTGCACAGCTGTTCATTGCTCCGGGTCGGCATTTTGCTTCTCCTTCGCGTGGTCTAAGGTAGATTGGAGAAATTCCGTCAGCGCCTGACCAAACTTGTCCAACGCTTCCTTTTGCACGCCGTCCATTCCTGCTGCGCTCTGGGTAACGGCGGCGGAAATCATTTCGGGCGTGATAGTCGGAGTATGGACATCTGCCCCTTTGGTGAGTTCGGTGAACATCTGCTGGGTAATGCCCTTAGTCAAAGCCTGCGCCGCTGTAAAATCGTTGCCGATCTCTTTCTTCACTTCCCGCAGAGCCGCCATGAAAGTATTCTGTATCATTGTCAGGTCTGCCTGATATACAGGGACTTTCTGCCTGTTGACAGTTCTGGCAGCCTGCACCGCAGCGTCTGTTTTATTGTTCCGGCGCAGCATGGCGCTGAGGGTAGTAAGCATCTGGTTCTGCCCGGCGAAACCGGCGGCCAGCGTATCATCAAAATATTGTTCGATCATGTAGGTGACTTCTGCAAAGCGCGGGCTTTCCAAAAGGCGGTTGACGATCTCAGCATTAGTTTTCCCGGTGTACAGATTCCGCGCCGCCTGCACCGACAGGCCCAGTTCCTCAATATCAAAATTTGTCCGGTCGGGCGTGTTGACTTCGCCTAACAGGAAATCTGTGGAGACTTCAAACACTTTCGCAATGCGGAGCAAATGTTCTGTGCTGATCTTATCGGTCTTGCCGCTGACAAACCGACTGATGGCGCTCTCGGTGCTGCCGATGCGGGTCGCCAGCTGGGCCTGGGTAATTTTATGTTCCTTCATAAGCTCCTGCATCCGCTGCCGGATATTGCCGGGCAGATAGGCTCCCTCCATGTGATGCACCTCTTTTCTGAAAACTCTCTTTATCCATTATACCTTATAAAACCAGCGTGGGCAAATGCTTTCCGCTGGTTTCGCCGCTCTGAGGTCTTGCATTTTTGCAAGATTTCAGGGCGGCATTTTTTCGTTTCTTGCACTTTTGGCGGATTTTTCGGTCTATAGGCTTTTTCCCCGTATATTCAGGCAGACGGGCAGATACCGTCAATAAATGATGGAGGGCATAGCCTATGAATTTATTTGAAACTGTAAAATCCGCTGTCACTGTCAAGCAGGCCGCTGAATACTACGGATACAAGGTCAACCGGAGCGATATGATCTGCTGCCCCTTCCACGATGACCGACACCCCAGTATGAAGCTGAACAAAGATTATTTCTACTGCTTTGGCTGTGGAGCCACTGGCGACGTGATCGATTTTGTGGCAAGACTGTTCGGTCTGAGCAGCTATGAGGCCGCAAAGAAGCTGGCCTATGATTTCGGCATCGACCCGGACAACCCCCCGGTAGCGATGGCGCTGAAAAAGCCGTATCCGCTGGCACGGGTATTTCGCAATGATGAGATGTACTGCCAGCGGGTGCTGTGTGATTATCTGCACCTGCTGGAACGCTGGAAGATCGAGTATGCGCCGCAATCGCCGGAGGACAATCTAGACGACCGTTTTGTGGAAGCGGGCCAGATGCTTGAATATGTGGAGTATCTTCTGGATGTTCTCATGTTTGCGGAACTGGAACAGCGTGTGAAAACGGTAGATATGTTGCTGAAGGCCGGAACCATCGCCGAACTGGAGCAGAGACTCAAACGTCTGGAAAAGGAGGTGTAGCACCATGGCGAAGAACGAGCAATCGCGTGAGGTCAACCAGCCTGTCTGGTTTGACGGCAAGAGTATCAATGAAGCCCTGTTTTGTGATGATTTTCTGAGCAGACACAAAATCATCTACACAAACGGGGCTTTTTTCACGCCCGATGGCCGCGTGACCGATGAGCTGCCGCTGCGCGGTGAGATTTTCGAGGAACTGAAATGCTGCGCGGTCAGTAACATCCCCCGCAAAATCAGCAACATTGTGGAGCTGATGAAGCTGGCCGCGCTGGTAGAGGATTTCCCGCCGGAAACCGACCGCATCCATCTGGCAAATGGGACGCTAATGCTGGATGGTACTTTTACAGAAGGGAAAGCGGAAATCGTGCGCTGCCGCCTGCCGGTGGCCTACAATCCCGATGCGTCCACGCCGACCCGCTGGCTGGCTTTTCTGGATGGGCTTCTTTACCCGGAGGACATCCCAACCTTGCAGGAGTTCATCGGCTACTGTCTGATTCCCAGCAACAAGGGACAGCGGATGATGGTCATTAAGGGCAGCGGCGGCGAGGGTAAGAGCCAGATCGGCGCGGTGCTGTCCGCCCTGTTCGGCAGCAGCATGAAGGACGGCAGCATCGGCAAAATTTCCGAGAACCGTTTTGCTCGTGCTGACCTGGAGCATATTCTCTTGTGTGTGGATGACGATATGCGGATGGAGGCCCTACGCCAGACCAACTACGTCAAATCCATCGTCACCGCACAGGGTAAGATGGATTTGGAGCGCAAGGGCAAACAGAGTTATCAGGGCTGGATGTGTGCCCGGCTGCTGGCGTTCAGCAACGGCGACTTGCAGGCACTCTTTGACCGCAGTGACGGCTTTTACCGGCGGCAACTGGTGCTGACCACCAAAGAAAAACCTGCTGACCGTGTGGACGATCCCGACTTGGCTGAAAAGATGAAAGCGGAGATTGAGGGCATCTTCCTCTGGGCCTTTGCGGGATTGCAGCGGCTGGCCGCCAACAGCTTCAAGTTCACCGAGAGCCAGCGCACCAGAGAGAACCGGGAGGCCGTCAAGCGTGACAATAACAATGTGTTCGATTTTCTGGAATCCGAGGGCTATATCCGGCTGAAAGCCGATGCGTCTATCAGTTCAAAGGATTGCTACGACATTTACCGGATGTGGTGCGAAGAAAACAGTCTGACTGCACTTAAACGCCGCAGTTTCAGCGATGCGCTGGTGGCAGCCTGCGGCAAGTACAATCTGGAACACTGCAACACGATCACCAATTCGGCAGGACGCCGGGTGTGGGGCTTTATGGGGATCGAGGCTGTGGCAAGGCCGCATATAAACGAGTTTACGGACGCCTCACAGTGTACGTACGTACCGGAAGACTGGCGGGATTGATTTCCGCTCTGGTCGCCGGTACGTATGTACGCAGCGATTAACCCTATTACCTCATATATTGTAGGAATGATTCATGCGGATAAAGTGGTCGTTACCATTTTTGGGACAACCAAAACGGACAGGAAACGTAGTGATTTTATAGGCATATTTTGAAGCAATCGCAAAACGGCGAAATATATCTCTATTATCTGCATACAGTTCGCCGGATGGCGGCTCACGGAACGGCGTACAGATTGTACCATTTTGTGACAATACAATCCGAACGGTGAAAAGTCACACATTTCCGTGAAGTCGAATATTCCGCCGTTGACCAACGATACGCGGGGAAGCATTTCTATCGCAAAACAGCAACTATAACAATTTTATCATTCCATAAAGCCGGTACGCTGTCCAGCGCAGCCGGTTCTTTTTATGGGCAAGAAAATTTGGAGGATTATTATGAAATCAAGTATCCGAAACGAAATCAAGGCGCAGATCATCCGCGCCGGTTACACCATGCAAGAAGTCGTTGACCTTCTGCATGACGAATATGGCTGGAGTGACAGCGTATCCAATCTTTCCGGCAAATTGCAGCGGGAATCACTGCGGTTTCGGGAGGCTGTAGAACTGGCTGACGTGCTGGGATATGACATTGTCTGGCAGAAACGGAGGGATTGAGCATGGAGAAAGCACAGTACGCGATTATGCGATTTGCAAAATACAAGGGACCTGAAATCGGCAATATCGAGGCCCATAACGAGCGCACAAAGGAAAAGTACGCCA
>SAMEA3387495__coassemble_1660_pt1 | contig 15460 bp, 15 predicted proteins | sample SAMEA3387495__metabat2_high_PE_011 | metagenome-assembled genome bin SAMEA3387495 (sample SAMEA3387495) | Felis catus | biome: Faeces | place: United Kingdom | collected 2012
CTCCTTAATGGGTTCGACAGAGGAGCAAGGCGCCTTGGAACGCAAAAAAAACGGAGACGCCCGATTGGGTGTCTCCGTTTAAAACAGCAAGTTTGCAAACTTCCTACGGCGGCATTATCCGCATCAGGTTAAAGGGTCGAAGTTCGATTACTTCCTCTCAGCCTGCTGTACAAGCTCCCCTGTCGATTTTTGATTGTGGTATCATTATACATCTCTCCAGTGAAAAATGCAACTCTTTTTGGTCAATCTTTTTTAAAGTCGGGCAGCACGCTCATCCGAAAGCCGGATGTCAGCGGTTTTTTCCCAGCCCAAAGCTGATGGACAGGGCTTTGTTGACCTGCGACATTGCACCGGCATCCAGCGAACCCATCTTTTCGCGCAGACGGCGTTTGTCGATGGTGCGAATCTGCTCAAGCAGCACGATGGAATCTCTGGAAAGCCCGCAGCGTTTGCAGTCCAGCTCGATGTGGGTGGGCAGCTTGTTCTTATCGGTTTGGCTGGTGATGGCAGCAGCGATGACCGTTGGACTGTAGCGGTTGCCGATGTCATTTTGCACGATAAGTACCGGTCGCACACCGCCCTGCTCCGAGCCGACCACAGGACTCAGGTCCGCATAGTAAATATCTCCACGTTTCACAATGATCACACTCCGAGATTTTGTTGGATTTTGCTTCCCTGTTATTGTAACCGGCAAAGGGCGCGGTTAAACATCCCAACTGTTTTTTTATCGGTGCGGTAAGGCTTATGCCTGCTAACAGCTTATGGAGGAAAGGGGATTTTGTGCCTGTACGCAGGAAACAAAGCGCAGCAGGCAGCATATACTGATGATTTGTATTTTGAAAGGAGATGCCCGACAGGCGGCAAAACTGGTCTTTGCAGTCCGCCTTTTGCATCGGGAGCAGGCAAAACGGCAGAAGCGGACCGGTGGAAAGATGCACCGGCATTGCCAGCGGCTGTATACGGGTGCAGCTGCTGGCAGGAAAACCGGAAAAAGTATTTAAAAAATCATCCAATTTCTGAAAATAGAGCAAACAGCATAAAAACAGGACTAAGAAAATCAAAAAGAAAGATATATTGCACAATCGAAAGGGCGAGGCTGGAAGAATCCACCGGTTGAAAAAAGAAAGTACGACATCTATAATAGCGTCAGGACACAGACGACAGGACAAAAGTAAATCAAACATTCTCAGGAGGAATTACCATGAAAAAATTTGTATCCATCTTTTTAGCAGCCTGCGCGATGTCTGCCATGAGCGTGACCGCCTTTGCACGACAGGCAGATGCCGTCAACGTGATGTCGGACGAGTCGCTCAAACTCAGTTTTGGCGAAGAAACTTTTGAACAGCTCATCCAGCCGGGTCAGAGCTACACCTATCCGCTCTACTTGGAGCAGGAGGGCGGCAAGCTGGTCCCATTGACCGACGAGCATCTGGAGGACCTGCGGCTGCGTGCAGAAACCAAAAACGGACGTTCGGTCCTCTCGTCCTTTGAGGTAGAGAAGGAAGGCGACCGCTATCAGCTGGAGGTGACCGCACAGGCAGGCTGGCCGACTGCACAGACCGAAGTGGAAGGAACGGTCAAGGCGGTCAAACGCTCCAACGGAAAAGCCGTGGGAAGCGTGCAGGCGGAGATGACCGTAGGCTATCCAACCATCCCTGATGAAGCGCTGGCAGATGTAGAGGACGGCGGCTCGGTCTTTGTTGCAGCGGACGCTCCGGTCATCACTACCAAGCAGTTTGAACAGCTGGACAAAGCTGCCGACGGCGGCAAGGTGACCTTTACCAATGGTCTGTGGAGCTATCAGGTGCGGGTTTCCGGTCAGGAATCGCTCAATCTGCTGCACAACGAGCGCGCCATCAAGGAGGTGTCCTCCAAGTTTGAGGACCAGAATTTCAAATACATCTCCTTCCCGGGCGGACCGGCATTTGATTTTACCGGCACCATGACCATCGACCTGTCGGAGGAGATGGAGGATTTTGGTGGTCAGTTCTATGTCTACCGTTATTTGCAGGGAAGACTGCACCAGCTGGATGCAACGGTCGATCTGGACGCACAGACCCTTTCCTTCCAGACCAAAAACCTGGGCAGATTTGTTATCACCGACAAGGCGATTGCAGACGGCACCCTGGTGGATGAAAGCTTTGCCGGCACCCAGCAGGCTCCTTCGGAGAACACCAACCAGAATAACCAGAGCAGCCAGAGTGGCAGTCAAAATGACGGTCAGAATGGCTCTTATTCCGAAAATCAGGACTACCAGGCAGGCGGTGCGGAGAAGGGAAACCCGGACACCGGAGCCGAGGACCATCTGGCACTGGCAGCAGCGGCAGCAGTTGTGTCCGCACTGGCAGCGAGCATCATTTCCAAAAAAAGATAAAATTGATTTCCCGTTTACCATTTGATAGAAAATCCATCCTGTGAGAGATGCCGTCTTCCGGCTGCGCTGCAAAGCCAAAACCGGAAGGCGGCGTTTCTCTGTTTGTTTGACAGCCGGGAAATTCTGCCGTTTACTTTCAAGTCGCTGTTGACAGAAAAGGGGAAACCTTTTATAATGAAATTGTCTGGAACTTCGGCAATTTTTACTGAGGGGAAGGTCTTTACTACCATTGTTTTGTTCAGATTATGATAAAATACCGGAAAGGAAGATTCTTATGGCTTTAGAGCACGTACAGGAATTATTCGACTTTATTCAGCAGTCCCCAAGCTGTTTTCATGTCATCGAAAATGTAAAAAAACAGCTGACCGAGCAGGGCTTTGAGGAGCTGTGCGAAAACAAAAACTGGCAGATTAAAGAGGGCGGAAAATACTTTGTGACCCGCAATCTTTCCTCTGTCATCGCATTCAAGGTTCCAACCAAAGATTTCAAATCCTTCCACATCGTTGCCAGCCACAGCGATTCCCCGACCTTCAAGATCAAAGATCACCCGGAGCAGATGGTCAAGGGCAAATATGTTCAGCTGAACACCGAGCGCTACGGCGGCATGATTTATTCCACCTGGTTTGACCGTCCGCTGTCGATTGCCGGTCGTGCGCTGGTCAAGACCGAAACCGGTGTTGCAACTAAACTGCTCAACATCGACCGCGACCTGCTGGTCATCCCAAATCTGGCTGTCCACATGGACCGCACCGTCAACGACGGTATGAAATACAACCCACAGGTCAACCTCCTGCCGCTGTACGGCGATGCTGCTTCCAAGGACACCTTCAATAAGCTGGTTGCAGAGGCTTGCGGAACCGCAGAGGAGAACATCATCTCCACCGACCTGTTCCTGTACAACCGCACCGCTCCTACTGTATGGGGTGCGCACAACGAGTATATGTCCTGTGCAAAACTGGACGACCTGGAATGTGCATTCTCCTCTCTGAAGGCATTCCTGAAGGGAGAAAACAGCCAGAGCATATCGGTCTGCGCCATCTTTGACAACGAAGAGGTTGGCAGCAGCACCAAGCAGGGCGCAAACTCCACCTTTATGTATGACATTCTGCACCGCATCAATGAAAACCTGGGACGCACCGAGGAGCAGTATCACACCGCAGTTGCTTCCAGCTTCATGCTGTCGGCAGACAACGCACACGCACTGCATCCAAACCATCCGGCAATCTCCGACCCGACCAACCCGGTTTATCTCAACGAGGGTATCGTAATTAAACACAACGCAAACCAGAAGTACACCACCGACGCAGTTTCTTCGGCAATCTTCCAGAAGATGTGCGAAGAAAAGAACGTACCGTACCAGCACTTTGTCAACCGTTCGGACGTTGCAGGCGGTTCTACTCTGGGCAACATTGCAAACACCCACGTTTCCCTCAACACTGTGGACATCGGTATGGCGCAGCTGGCAATGCATTCCAGCTATGAAACAGCCGGCGTGCTTGACCTCGATTATATGATCGCAGGCATGGAAGCGTTCTACAACAGCGCAGTTGTAGCACAGTGCGACGGCGCATACGACATCCTGTAATCTGTAAAAATTTTCAGTAAAAAAAGGACATCTCCGAATAGGAGATGTCCTTTTTGTGTGTTTTGTTATGCGCTTTGGTCGGTGTAAATCTCGTTGCTGGAAAAGGTGTGTTCCTCTCCTAAAACAGCGTAGACCGGCGGTTGTGTTTGCCAGTGGGAGATAGCTTCATCAAATTTTTTCAGCATTTTTTCGCGGTCCTGCGGCAGGGTTCCGCGCACACGGACCTTGAGCATATCGTGCATTCCATCGTAGTGCAGACCGGGGACCTGAAGCAGGGAAACCAGCAGACGGTCCTCCATCAGATTTTCCAGTTCGCTGGCAGGAGTAAAGCGTCCTGCCTGGTAATCACGGAAGAGCGGCGCGCGCCGGTTGAGGAAAAGAGAAAAGTTGATGATGCGTTCCGGTTGGGTGCGGTTAAAAAACAGGGCGGTCTGCTGTGCATTTTCCGTTCCTCTGCCCGCTCCGGCAATGCCGGTCATGATGTGGGCGTTGAAAATCATGCCGGCGTTTTTCATCCGTTCGATTTGACAGTACGCCTGTTGGAGGTTGTGGTCCTTCTTGGTAAAGGAAAGCACATCGTCCAGCCCGCTTTCGATGCCAAGATAGAGCCTACGCACCCCCTGGTCGTACAACAGCCGCAGTTCCTCGTCCGACTTTTGGCTGATGTTGGTGACGGTGGCATCCATATTGACCATCCGGCAGCCGGGAAAGTAGCGGTGTATCAGCTCCAGGATGTGCAGCAGATGGTCGGTTTCCATGCCAAAGGCGTTGCCGTCGCCCAAAAAGATCTGCACCGGATTGCCTCCTGCTGCGCTGACCCGCTTGAGCTCCTGCTCCACCTGTTCTATGGGCAGGGGTCTGTAACGAAGGTGCTTGAACAGCGTGCAGAAGGTACAGCGATTGTAAGAGCAGCCTACCGCTACGGGAAGCATATAAGAGGAGCGCTCCATCGGCGGACGGCAGATTTGACCTTCATATTCCATACAAAATCCCCCTTGATTGATTCGATACGGCAGGGACCATCTCCTGTTGATGGTTCCTGATATTATTTTATCATGGATGGTGAAGCAGTACAAGCGAGGGAAAATAGAAAAAATCAATCGGAATTTTTGGAGGATAAAAAAATCCCCGAGTCGCAGACTCGGGAATTAGGATGATTTTACGGTTTGATTTTGCGGCATTCCAGATAGAAACGTTTGTCTGCTGCGGTACCCATCGAGAAGGTCTTGCGCGGCAGGGCGCCGTCAATCAGGATGGTTTCAAACAGCGACTGCTTTGGAATTGGCGGGAAGAGGATGCCGATGTTGTCCACCTGGGCTGCCAGCTTGCGCACGATGGTTTCCCCATGGACATAGTCCACCTTGCCGGAAAATTCGCGGATATAGTGGTCGATAAAATTCTGTACGGTGCCGGTGACCACGTTGGAGGATGGGTCGGCAATCCAGATGCGGGTGGTTTCGTTGCCGATGACGCAGTCAAAATACTGCTGACCTTCCTGCGGCGTGAAGGAGATGCGGTGCATCCGGCTGAGCTGATGCAGGAAGTTTGCGGTATCTACGCCGAACACCATTCGGTTGATCGGCTCAAAATCGAAGGATGGGTCGTTGAGGTTGACAATCTCTGCTAAGGTGTAGCGTGCAGGATGATTTTGCAGTTTCTGCGGGGAGAGGGTGCGCTTGAGGTTGTCATAGTGCAGCTTGGCAGTTGCCAGCGAGTTGTTGCCGTCGCCTACTGCATAGACCAGGATGCCCTTGTCGGTGATGCCGTATTTTTCTTCCATCCAGTCGATGTTGGCAAGGGAAGAAAGTGTGCGGTCGATGTGCTCGGACTGCTGCGGGGTAACCAGATAGCCGCTGATGCTGCCGCTGTCCTTCATCAAATCGAAGGAGTACAGCTGCTGCATCTGCTGGGTCTGCTGCTCGAGCGGAGCAAAGACGGCATTTTCACGGTCGTCAATCAGCAGCATGGTGTGGGACACCTCGAGCGGAGCGACATCGCGGATGTTCAGTCTTGGCTCGATAAGGTTTTGGATGACCCCTTCGGTCGCACGGACAGTGGTGCGGGAGCCGGGATTGAATTCATACTGCTCCAGATCGATGACGCCGATCAGTCCGCAGCGGACCTTGCCGTTGGAAAGGATACGGCGGGTGTAGATGTAATCGTGTACCTCGCTGAACAGATGTCGGCGCAGGTAGGTGCGCATGGCGCGGTTAACGGAGGCAATGTGCTGCTCCAGGTCGGTGCTGGTGAAGTCGATTTCCGGCACCATCATGTTTAAGGTGGAAGGTTTGGTTCCCACAAACTTTTCCACCTCGCGCCAATACTGCGGCTGGGAGGTGTACTGGTCACAAGCAATGACACTCCACGCAGTCATATTTTCAACATTGGGGACCAGAATGTCACCTTTTGAGAAACCGGTATTATTCACAGCACTTCCTCCTGTATGATAAAGATTGATTCACGGTAAATTTGCTTAAACGGATTATCTTGATTTGGTAAAATTCACATCTATACTGTAATCATATCACAAACTGTGCAAAAATTCCAGCACAAACTGACACTTTTTCTGAAAAGCAGAACAAAAATGAACGTTTTTACCAGACTTGCCGGAAAAGTTGGAGAATATACTATAATTTTGACGAAAAATTCGTTTAAGATGCAAAATGTTCTCATAGAAACTGTATACTACAAAAAAGGAAATCAGTACAATAATACCATATTTCAAAAAGAAAACAAGAGGAAAACTGCCGAAGCAACGATACAATTTAAAATAACTTTTTCTTATTATAAAATCAGCTCGCTGACATCGGTGACCTTTGCCCTGCCCAGCAGGTCGCGGCGGTGATAATCAAACAGCATGGCACACAGCCGCGGCTGACGGGTTTGCGGGTCAAAGGAGAATACCTGAAGGTGCGCCTGACGGCTGTGCTGAAAGAAGTTTTCTTCTCCGAACAGGCAGCGCAGCTGTGCTTCGTTACGAAACAGCGCGCGAATTGCTTCGCGGTAGGGTAGGTTTGCCTGGGTGGTGACCCGTTCGGGCAGCTTTTGCGGCTTGGTGTGCAGGCACAGGTCGAACAGGCACAGGTCGTGCAGCAGTCCCTCCTGTTCGGCGCGCTCAGGGTAGCGGGAAAAATAGTAATCCCAAAGGGTGGTACAGCGCTCGGCAATTCCCTGTGGAATCAGATGCAGCTGATGCTCTACCTTCCAGGCGCCAAAATCCAGGAAGAAGGAGAAGGGAGAAGCCTCCTGCGAGAGCATCCATTCGATTTGATTGCCGAACAGTCCGCTGTTGTAGTAGTCCTCCACCACCGACTCCATCTCTTTGAGCTGGAGCAGCTGCGGATAATCGAGCCATCGGGTGCGGATGAAGGTAAAGGGCGGACGGCGGCTGTACTCCAGCCCATACTCCGGTGCCTTCTGTTCCATCAGCGAGCCTTTGAGTACCTTTAAAAATCCAAGCTGCATCTGCTGCGGGCGAATCTGCATGACGGTGTCGAAGCTGCGTCCAAAGCTCTCCAAATCCTCATACGGCAGACCGGCAATCAGGTCGAGGTGCAGGTGGATGTTTTTGGGCTTGTCCAGCTGGCGGCAGATGGCAAGAAGTCGTTCGGTGTCGGTAGTGCGGCGAATCTCACGGATGGTATCGGGGTTGGTAGACTGCACGCCGATTTCAAACTGGAACAGTCCCTGCCGCACGGTGGAAAGAAAGTCGATCATCTCCTGGTCAATCAGATGGGCGGTCAGCTCAAAGTGGAAGTTGGTGACCCCGTTGTCGTGCTCGGCAAGATAGCGCCAGATTGCCATTGCGTGCTCTTTGGAGCAGTTGAAGGTGCGGTCCACAAATTTGACCTGCTGTACTCTGGCATCCAGAAAGCGTTGGAGGCGCTGGAAGGTCAATTCCAAAGGAAGATAGCGCACCCTGCCGGCAACCGAGGACAGGCAGTAGCTGCAACGGAAGGGACAGCCGCGAATCGACTCGAAGTAGAGGATGCGCCCGCTAAGCTGGTCGATGTCGGGATAGGGAAAGGGCAGTTGCGCCATGTCCATCAGCTCGGCGGCAGGATTGCTTTGGATCGTTCCGTTTTTATCCCGCCAGCACAGCGAGTGTACCTGCTCGATGGGCAGCTCTCCATTGAGAAAGCGCAGGTATTCCAAAAAGGCGGTTTCCCCCTCTCCGCACAATACGCCGTCCAAGGCAGGCTGCTCCTGCAAAAGCTGTGCGCTGTTGTAGCTGACCTCGGGACCACCGGCTAGGATGATGGTCTGCGGGCAGATGCGGCGGTACTCCTCAGCAAGCTCCATCATCATGCCGATGTTCCAGATGTAGCAGGACAGCAACAGGACGTCCGGCGAGCGGCGGTAGACCTCCTCAAGGATGTCGGGAAGATGCTGGTTGATGGTGTATTCGGCAATTTCACAGCCGTAGCCGTACTGTGCGGCATATTCCTTCAGGTAGCGGACAGCCAGATTGGTATGGATGTATTTGGAATTGAGGGCGGTAAGCAGGACCTTCATATTGTATGAGCCTTCCTTTCTGTGGAGCAAAAGATAACATCAAAGTAAGAATATCATACCACAATCCTTGGCAAATGAAAATGGAGCAGGAACGTCTGCTGATTAAAAAGACCGGGAAATGGAAAGAATAACGGCAGCATGATGCGAAGGAGGCTTTTTGGATTGATGAGAAGGGCAAACATCGGATTGTACACCGACCGGATGGTGCTGTCGGTGCAGGAAAGCGTGCAGGAAGGAAGCTACTGCCTGTTGAGAAGGCAGGTGCAAGAGGATTTTTTGAATGAACAGGGCAGTCTGGATGTGGACAAAACCGTGCAGGCAGCAGAAGGGCTGGCGCAGCTGGCACAGCAGCTGTTTTGCAGCAGCACGACCCTCTGGGGATATGGGGTGCTGCGCTATGAAGAGGGCTGTCGGCAGAGATTGGAGCAGCGTTTGCCGGCAGGGATGCAGCTGCGTGCGGCTTGTGGCGGCAGGCAGGCAAGGGCGGCAGCAAGCGTCTTACAGGTGCAGTCCAGGCAGCCAATCACAATCGGCGCACACAGCGGGGATTTGAGCACCCAGCTGTTTTACCCGGGGCAGCCGGACGGCGCCGAGTGGTACAGCGTCCCGCTGGGATGGAGGGTGCTGTGGGAGCGCTGCTCCAAGCTGGTGGGAGACCGGACAGAGCAGGAAAATCTGTGTCAGCTGGCAGTACAAATCTTGCGCGAAGGAGCAGCCGGCAGACCGGCAGGCGAAGAGAGGCTGTGCATCGGCGGGCTGGACAGCCTGCGCCGGTTTGCCCTGTGTGTCAGTGCAAATGCCAGCAGTCTCCAGGAGGTGACCCTCGACCGGGAAATTCTGTTTGAATTAGAGCGGCTGCTGCGAAATCCTTCCCTGCACTGGCTGAGCGCCCTGCACGCTGCCGACGAGGTGTTCCCGCAGCGGGTATTTTACCAGATGGTCCTGCTGGAAGCGCTGCTGGAGCAGGTGGGTGCAAAACAGGCAGCGCTGTACAAGGTGTGCATCGAGGATGAAATCGCACGGGAGACAGATGGAGTACAGGAAGAAAGAAAAGCGGACAGCAACCGACAGCTTTTGGGGTGATGTTGGCAGTTGAATTGTAAAGATACTCTGAAATTTTTTCCTTTTTCAGCGGGAAAGCGGCATGATGACTTGACATTTTTGAGCAATACTGTTATAGTGGTGCTACAATAATAGGAGTGCAGGGAGGTGAGAAGGCAGATGAACGAAAATACGCAGGCAGAACGACGACCGCTTGAGGAAGGCAGCCGTGTGGGAGAGTATCGCATTGTGCGCTGTCTTGGAAGCAATGGAGAGGGGATTTTCTATCTTGCACAGGATTGCATCGTAGGGGATGTGGTGCAGCTTCAGGAATTTTTCCCTGCGGGTATTGCCTGCCGCTGTGATGATGCGGATGCTCTGCAGCCTTTGGCAGGACACGCAACCGAGTTCAAATATTTTCGTGCCTCCTTTCAGGACCTCTACCGCATTTTGCAGCAGGAGAAGGAGAACAGCTGCCTTATCCCCATTGTTCAGTTGTTTGAGCAGAATGCCACCGTTTATGTGGCAAGCGAGCATCTGCAAGTCAGCACCCTTGAGGAGACACTCAGACAATCAGGCGGATGTCAGTGCTGGTGCCGTGCGAAAAAATACCTGCTGCCGTTGTACAACAGCCTTTCTTCCCTGCATAAAAAAGGAATCACCCATCAGGGCATCAGCCCGGAAAATATCCTGCTGGATGAAGAAAACCGCGTTTACTGGCGCGGATTTTCTCTGTTGGAGATGCGCACTGCGACCGGAGAGATGGAGCCGCAGTTGTTTGCCGGATACAGCGCACCGGAGCAATACCAGCCGGAAAGCTGGCGCGGCGGCTGGACCGACCTGTACTCGATCGCAGCGGTGACCTACCGGGTATTGACCGGTGTTGTAGTGCCGGATGCGGCTGTTCGTCAGCAGCAGGATCGGCTGATGGAGCCAATCTTGCTGGATGAAAGGATTCCGCAGAATATTTCGGATGCTTTGTATCGGGCGCTCTCCTTAAAGCCGGAAGAGCGGTTTGACAGTATGGATGCTTTTATTGCTGCCATGCTGGAGGAGACCACTTCCAACACGGCAGTTTTTACGGTGGAGCAGCCGACTTTGACCGACCGAACCGTTCATCTGGATACGGTACACTTTCAGCCGCAGGAGTCCACAGCGGTGTTGCCTCTAAAGGAGGAGCTGCTTGAGGAAAAATCCCGCCAGCATCAGCCGCAGGAAAAACCACGGATGAAAAAGGGAAGTGTCTATCTGGTGGTCACCATGGCGGCAACCTTGCTGGTGCTGGCGCTGGGGACACCCAGACTCATCCGTGCAATCAGCGGCAACTGGAATCAAGCCTCTGAGCCGGCTTCTCAGCAGGAGCAGAATGTGCAGATTTCCTCGGGAGCCGAACAGCAGCAACATAAGGTGGATAATTTTATCGGCAAAAAAGCCTCGGAGGTGCTTGCCTCCGACCAGTTTGAGCCATGGTACTACTTTGAAACGGTGGAACAGTACAGCGAGGAATTTGCAAAGGGTGTGGTTGCCAATCAGTCGATCCAGTCGGGAACCACCATCGGGCGCAAGACCACCATCACCTTATATGTCAGCAAAGGCTCTGCAAGCGAACCGTTGCCGCAGCTAGTGGGAAAGACACCGGAGGAGGCAATCGCAATCCTTGGAGAGATGAACAAACAGTATAAAATCATCAATGGCTCCAGCCAGGCGGTGGACGAGGGGAAAATCTTTCGCACCGACCCGCAGGCAGGGACACAGATGAAAAAGGACAGCAGCGATGTTGTACTGCTGTATGTGGCGCAAGATGCGCAGGAGCAACAAAAAGAGGAGGATAGCTCCGACAGTCGGGATAACAAAACAGATGGCACCACCGGCGAAGGCGGACGAAAGGTGCTGCGAAAATGGGAAAACTAGCAAACAATCAGGGAAGCGGCGTTTAAATGCCCTTCCCTTTTTCTTTTTTGCGAAGGTTTTGTGAAAGCTTGGAAGAGCGGCGTTGAAATCATCGGGAAATTGTGATAAAATAGTCCACAAACAGCCTGCGGCATCGCGCGGGCAACTTGAGAAGGGAAAGGATTTTTGCGATGAAATTAGGTTTTTCGACAATCGGCTGTCCGCAATGGGATTGGGCTGAGATACTGGGGACTGCAAAGGATATGGGAATCGACGGTCTGGAGATTCGCGGAGTGGAAGATGAGATCGACCCGATGAAAATTACCATCTTTGATGCAGAGCACCTAGAAAAGACCCGCACACAACTGGCACAGGCGGGCATTGAAATCGCAATGATTGCTTCCTCGGTCGTGTTGGGAGACCCGATGGGCAGCCGGGAAGGGGAACAGCAGATGGTGCAGGCAAAAAATCAAATTGACTTTGCCTCCCAAAACGGCATCCCGTTTGTTCGGGTTCTGCTGACCCTCGACCCAAATCCGGTACCGGCAGATTTGCCTGCGGCAAAAGAGCGGTATGAACAGCTGTGCAGCTATGCGGCGAACAAAAATGTTCGGGTGCTGGTGGAAAGCTGCGGTTTGCTTTCCGATTCGGCGAAGTTGGCAACCTTTATTGCCGATGCCTGCCCGGAGAGCCGCGGCGTGCTGTGGGATATTCAGCATCCATTCCGCAACTGCGCAGAAAAACCAAAGCAGACGGTAGCAAACCTGGGAAAAGAAATCCGTTATGTCCAGGTCAAGGATTCGGTGGTTGATGACAATGGGGAAATCGAATACCGCATGATGGGTCTGGGCGATGTGCCGGTGTACGATGCGGTCAAACAGCTGTACCAGATGTGGGATATGAAGGCTACCTAACACTGGAGTGGCTCAAGCGCTGGAGGCCGGAACTGCGGGACCCGGATGTAATCTTCTACCATTTCCAGACCTACATGGAGACGCTGCTGGCGGAAATCGAAAACGAAGAAAGAATGTAAACATAGCTCCGTACAGCGGCTGCATCCTGCGGCTTGCTGTGCGGATTTTTTTATTTTGCAAAGAGGAGGCTTCTTATGAAAGAACTGGACGGATATTCCTATCAATGCGGCGTGATTGATGCCTTTAACGAGGTGGTGCGGGCAGGAGTGAAACGGATTGCTCTGAGTCATCCGGTGGACAGCAGGGAGGAGGCGATGGAGCTGATTCCTTTTTCGCAGCAGATTTGTCAGCAGTACGGCAACCATTTTTATCTGGAGGAAAGCCCGCTGTTGACCGATTTATTCCCAATCTCGTTGAACAAAGGAAAATACAACATCATCTACTATCGACAGGAGGAGGACATACGGCAGTACCTTGCACTGAAAAAAAGAAAACAGCAGCTACTGGAGCAGCAGGCATATCAAGGTGAGGCACGTCGGCAGATTGCGGTGGAGTACGGCAAACTGCTGTCCTACTCGCCGGAGGCAATCGAGCGATATCTTGCACAAAATGAGGAAAAAGAGTAAAACAAAGCAGAAAGAGGAAAAAGAAAAATGAAACATCCAATCATCCCGCTGCCACGGGAGCAGTGGCAGGATGCGGTGCTTCCCATCGGGTACACTACAACCGAATATTATGATGTATCGCTCGAAAGAAGGTCGGATGGATTTGCGTTGTCCATTCTGAAAAAACCGCTGGAGGAGCCAATCACCCGCACGCCGCAGGAGCACGATTTTCCCGACCGGTTGTTTGCTGCGCATTGGCAGGGCGCACGCGCCTGAGGAATCGTCGAAGACGGCAAGCTGCTGGGCGCCATCGAGCTGTGTGCAGAGGAGTGGTCGAACCGACTGCGTGTCACCGAGCTTTGGGTGGACCCGTCGCTGCAAAAGCAGGGCTATGGGCACGCGCTGATGGAGATTGCTAAACAGCAGGCGCGGCTTGCCCGCCGCCGGGCACTGATTTTGGAGACCCAGTCGGCAAACGTCAATGCCATCGGATTTTATCTGCATGAAGGCTTTAGTCTGATTGGCCTGGATTTGTGCTGCTACACCAACTGTGACATCCGGCGCAAGGATGTCCGATTGGAGCTTGGGTGGTTCCCGCAGGATTGAGCGGGGAAACATCCAAACAAAAATACGTCATTTTGTGTGCTTTTGCGCTTGTAATTCGGTGAGGAATCGGTTATGATAAAGACGGGGAAGGAGCATCCTCCCTCTAGGCTTGGATGGGAAAGACCCGCCATCGGGCTTATCTGCCCAAAAAGGAGGCTTTTGGATGGACATTGTTTTGACCAGAATCCTGGAATGTATGGGAAACAGATATGGTGCAGGCAAGGACCTTGCCAATCACCTGGGGATTTCTGGAAATGTCATCACCAACTGGAAGAACGGCTCCAACCGTTCTTATTTGAAACACTTGCGGGAGATCGCCGAGTTTTATAACGTGTCGGAAAGCTATCTTCTGGGGAAAACCAATATCAAAAACCGTCCGCCGGAGCTGGATGATATGGCGGACATCCTCAGCGACCCGGATATTGTGATGTTTGCGCGGCACACCCAGAAAATCCCGCAGGCAGACCGCAAGCGTATCCTCGATAATTTTCGGGATACCATCGACATCTATCTGACCGCCATCGGTATCGACCCGAAGGAGGGCGATGAGACCGATCAAAACCAGTAGCAGGCAGAAAATCTTTGCAGAAAGCAGGCGATTGACAGGTGCCCAATCTTCAGCGTGCCAATGTACTGGCAGTTAAACTTCTTCTTCGGCAGAGGATTACATCCCTGCGCACCGACCCGCTGCATTTGGATTGCAGCGGGCAGATCCTGGTGGATTCGGTGCAGCATTATGCCGAATGTGTCGGACGCTCCGCGGAGGATTTTATGGCACAGAGCAGCCGCGATTGTCAGGCATACGCAGTGTATGGAAGATACCTGATTTTATATAATCGGGAGGTGCTGTCCAGCTGCCGCAGACGCTGGTCGATTGCCCACGAGCTGGGGCATATTTGCTGCCGCCACAGCTGCGACGGTGTGCGGGAGGAGGCGGAGGCGAACGCCTTTGCCGCCAGCCTGCTGATGCCGACGGCAGCGGCAGGGGAGCTGATACACCGCGGCAGACTTCGGGACGCAAAGGATCTGTGCGACATCTTCGGCGTGTCCCTGCAATCGGCGCAGCTGCGTATGCAGCAGCTCGAGCGGACGGGAACGCAGCTTACTGAGTTGGAGGAGCAGCTGCGCCAGCACTATCTGCCGGTGATTGAGGAATATCTGGTAGCTCCGGTCATCACCCTGCCGCGCAGCCGTTTAGAACCGCCGCCGCTGCTGCTGTGAGTCATTGCTGTTGACAAACAAAAAAAGGACAAGCCTTTTTAAAGCTTGTCCTTTTTCTTTTTTGCCGTTTCCAGACCCTGTAAGACCACATCCATAGCCTCTACCAGTCGCTGAAAGCGGGTATAGGTTGCAGAGCCTGCTTTTGCGTGGGCAAGCCCGGTTTCACTTTTGCGTCGGATGGATGTGATTTGGATGAGCGCCTGTTCGATTTGCTGGCTGTCGGTGTCACAGTCGGTGTTTTGTAGGATTTCTTTTGCAAGATACAGCGCTTGTAGGCGGTTGGTGTTCAAAGAGAGCTGAGAGGAGCCTTCCTTGAGTTTTCCTCTGACCTTTTCGCAGCTTGCAATGGAGGAGTCGATGATTTTTAAGGTGTTTTTTTGTTTGTCATCAAAAGATGGTTTCATGTTGGTCCTCCGGCTTTCCTTTGTGTTTGCCTGCTTTTTGATTGTGATGAAACGGCAGGCAGAGGGCATACTGTGCCATACGAAGGGGGAAGATGGAAAAATCCATTTGATTTAAATAAAAAAACAGAAACCCACAAAATTGGGTTTCTGTTTTTTGGCTGGGCTGGCGGGATTCACTCCGTTCCCCCTCACCTAAAAACAGTCCGCCGGACTGTTTTTCCCGCTGTTGCGGTCGGTTCGTCCGAATCCCTTTGATTTAAATAAAAAAACAGAAACCCACAAAATTGGGTTTCTGTTTTTTGGCT
>SAMEA3387495__coassemble_1931_pt1 | contig 11834 bp, 7 predicted proteins | sample SAMEA3387495__metabat2_high_PE_011 | metagenome-assembled genome bin SAMEA3387495 (sample SAMEA3387495) | Felis catus | biome: Faeces | place: United Kingdom | collected 2012
CACAGGTACAGATTCCGGTGGAAGCAATCAAAGGCAACGTTGCGCCGACTATTGCAGCGGAGCAGCCGCAGATCAACGCCACCAGCGCCACCATCCGCGTGACCGTCGATGACAACGGCGGAACGGAAATCACCTCGGTCACCGACCAGAACCTTAACGCAGCTGCGTTGCAGGCGGACGGCAGCTATCTGCTCACCGTTACCGAGGACGGCAGCTACACCATCACTGCGACCAACAAAGCGGGCAAGTCCGCGTACACTACCGTTGTCGTCAGCGGCATCGACCGCACCCCTCCGGTTGTCGAGCAGCCAACGGTCAGCTACAACGAAAACATGACCAGTGCCCAGATTGTGTTGAAAGCCAACGATGGAAACGGCAGCGGCATCGCCAAGGTGACCGCATCGGGCGTTGAGATGAGCCTGAGCGAGGGCAACTATATCCTGAACGTCACCCAAAACGGCGAGTATGCGATCGTTGTCACCGACAAGGCGGGCAACCAGGCACAGGCACAGGTCACAGTGAATGGCATCGACAAAACAAACCCTGATATTCGCCAGACCAGCGACAACAACGGCTGGAAGCAGAAGCATGAGGTCACCTTCGCGGTCACCGATGAGGGCAGCGGCATCAGCAGCGTGCAGGTAACCAAGGATGGCAAAACCATCACACACAGCGAAGGAAACGGTTACCGTTTCACCGCAGAGGAAAACGGCAGCTATCTCATCACTGCAACCGATAAAGCGGGCAACTCCGCCACAAAGACGATGGAAATCAAAACGGTGGACCAGACAGCTCCGACCGTTGTTCCACAGCTGAAGAATGGTGACAAGGCAATCAATCCTTACAACGGCAAGGATGCCAGTATCTATCAGGGAGGCAAGGTGACCGGCTATACCGTCAGTGTGCCACAGGAATCGACAGCGGCAAGTCCGCTCAGCGTGCAGGTGAAAACCGACAAGCAGACTGAATTTAAGACCCTGAGCAAGGATAACATGAAGATTATCCTGACAGAAGGAACGCACACCGTCACCCTGCGGGCAATCGACGGCGCCGGAAATGTGGGCAAAGAGGTTCAGTACAAAATCAAGGTCGACTTACAGACGACCCAGACACAGAAACCTGCCGGTGAAACAAAGCCGGATGGCGCCGAATTGCAGCAGAGCCAGCCAGCCGATGTAAAGGCACAGCAGGAAACTGCATCGACAAAGCAGCAGGTAAAGAAAGTTCGGCAAAGCACTCCATCAGATGCAAATCCATCCAATGCAGCACAACAGGGAATCCAGTCGGGTGACCCACAGCCAAAAGAATCCTAAGAGTATCACAAAAAAGCCACCTGAACAACCGTTCGGGTGGCTTTTCGCTTGTGGTTTTGTGGTTGAATTTTGCTTTAGCCAATCCACCAGCTTCCGTCGGGAGCCTGATAAAGCGAGCCGACCTCCTCGGATAGAAGGTTGCCGTCAAAATCTCTTGTGATGAGCTTGTCATAATAGCGGTAGCGGTCGGTTGCACAATTTTTTTCGGAATCCCAACCCTCCTCTACCCAGGTTTCCAGATAGACGGTATCCTCTTCAATTCGTATAGCGCTTTCACTGCTGCCCAAGGGGAAGGAGAATTTTTGTGGGTAATAGCAGACAAACTGCTCATCCTGGCTGACAATATGCACCGAATCTCCGATGATATGCAGATTGTACAGATTGACTTCTTTTATGGGCAGCTGGGTCACCTGCTGCAAACAGCTGTCCGGGACCCACTGGTAGAGCCGGATGACATTGCAGGAAAAATCCCCTTGTAAAAAGTAGTATTTTCCTTCTAAGAAAACGGGATTGCCATAAAGAACATCCTGTCGTTTGTCAAATGGCTGGTAGACCTTGCCTGTGACAAGGTCATAAAAGCACAGGACGCTGCCCGGGTAACTGCTGTATTGCAGGCGCTCCGGCAGGTCGTAAAAGTCGGCAGTATCCGAGTGGGAGAAGGCAAAGCGTTTTTGACCGGAAATCGTTTCGATATAGCTTCCTGTGACTTTCTCAAAGCGTTTCAGCATAACAAAACTCCTCTCAAAATAATTTCGACAATTATCTTAAATGGATTGTATCATAAAATGAGGACAGATACTACCCGGCACAGGAGATTTGTTACAAAAAATAAAAGGGTTGCAGCAAATGTCCGAAAAAAAGGCACTGTACAACAGGAAAATCCCTGATTTGCAAAAGCAAAACAAGCAAAAAGTCGGAAGGGTTCATACAAAGAAAATTTTATGGAATTTTATACAAACGATTTGTCAATTTTGTAAAAGTATGGTATTCTTGATATATTGAAAAGGAAGAGAGTCCTGTTTTGGAGCAGTTTGTCGACAGAATGGGAATGGCTGCCTGTGTGGGCGGCATATACTTTGGACAGGACAAAACAATGTTAGGGGAGATGTTTTATGAACAATCAAAGAAGAAACTTCCGCTTGACCTGCGCTTTGCTGGCAGCGGTGCTGGCGGTGGGAGTGGCAGGATGCGCACAGCCGGCAGAGGATAAACAGCCGCAGGGAAAGACCCAGCAGCTGTGGATAGCGGATAACTTTGTCGACCCGCAGGAAGGCTACCCGATGGAAAATCCGTCGGCAATCGAGCTTTCTGCAACCGCCGCTTTGCAGAAAAACAGTCTGCTCAACGGGCAGACCCAAAAACAGCAGCAGAGCCAGGAGATGAAGGCGGTTTGGCTGTCCTACCTCGACTTGAAGCCGATGCTGCTGGACAAAAATGATAAGAGTGTGGGAAAAGCACAGTTTACAAAAAATATCCAGAAGGCGTTCGATAACATCCAGCAGCTGGGACTGAACACCGTGATTGCACAGGTGCGTCCCTTCAGCGATGCGCTGTACGAATCGGAACTGTTCCCCTGGTCCTATCTGGCGACCGGCGAAGAGGGCGCAGACCCCGGCTTTGACCCGCTTGCTATCATGGTCGAGCAGGCACACCAGCGTGGCTTGCAGCTTCATGCGTGGGTCAATCCTTACCGGGTGCGCACCTCGGCGACCAACAAGCAGCTGAGCAGCAAAAATCCTGCTGTCAAGCTGCTCAAAAGCGGCGATGCCATCCGTTACAACGGTGCAGTGACCTATGACCCGGCAAGCAAAAAAGCACAGCAGCTGATTGTGGAGGGCGTGCGGGAGATTGTGGAAAAGTATGACGTGGACGGCATCCACTTTGACGATTATTTTTACCCCACTACCGACGCGGGCTTTGACAGTGCCTCCTATCAGGCGTACAAAAACAAAGGCGGCAGCTTATCGCTGGCAGCCTGGCGTCGTCAGAATGTCAACGACCTGGTCAAACAGGTGTATGCAGCTGTCAAGCAGGCGGACGGTGAGGTGCTGTTTGGCATCAGTCCGCAGGGTAATATGGACAATAACTACAACAAGCAGTTTATCGACGTGAAAAAATGGCTGAGTGAAGAGGGCTATCTCGATTACATCTGCCCGCAGGTCTACTTTGGTTTTAAAAACAGCACCTGCCCGTATGAGCAGACAGTGGAAGAATGGAACGACCTGATCCAAAATAAGGTCCAGCTGGTGGTTGGACTCTCCCCTTACAAGGTCGGTCTGGAGGACGCCTATGCAGGCAACGGTAGATGGGAGTGGGCAAACAGCGGAGACATCCTGGCGCGGATGGTGGAAACTGCCCGCAAGGAGGAGCACTATCAGGGATTTGCGCTCTTCCGCTACAACTCGGTGTTCCAGCCGGAATCGTCGGTTCGACCGGCAATTTTGGAGGAGCTGGACAGCTTGCAGGAGGTTTTATAACGCAAACATCAGGATGGAAAGAAACAGGAGGCCAGCACGGTGACAAAGAACAATAAAGAAAAAACGATCATCAACTCCCTGGCGGGAGTGATGGCGGTCATCACCATCCTTGCAATCTTTGCAGTGGTGATTCTGCGTCAGACGGCGGCGCAGGAGGAAAAGGATCAGAAGGTTGCACAGGCAATGCAGCAGATTCAACAGGAGCAGGAGGAGCAGAAGTCCCAGCCACAGCCGGTGCAGCAGGAGGCGTCTGCGGTGCAGTTTGAACTGCCGCAGGAGATGAAAGCGGCGCAGGTAAGTCCCGGAAGGGAATTTTTATCCGAGCTTGCACCTGCGATTGAGCAGGCACAGCTGCGTCTGTCCGGGGAAGTGCTCCAGCAGGAGCAGCAATCGGTGCAGCCGGATGAGGAAGAGGTCTATCGGCAGCTGGAGCAGCTGGTGGAGCAGGCGGCACAACTGGGACTGAACACCCTGTTTGTCAGCACCGAAAATGCCTATGGAACGCTGTGGGACTCTCCGGCAAAGATGGTCTCCTTTGACCTGTTGGGCAGCCTGTGCGATCTGGCGCATCAGCAAGGAATAGCGGTGTACGGTCTGTGCGACCTTTCGCTGGTTGCAGGAACGGACGGCAGAATGCACCACATGACTTCGGTGAATGCAAAGGCTTTGGACCGCAGTGCGGAGCAGTTAGCCGCCATTGCTTCCCAGCGAGGGCTGGACGGTTTGCTGCTGGACGGGTACCTCAATGAACAGGGACAGTACAGCTATGATGAATATGCGCACACAGGCGCCAACGTCAGCCTAAAGGAATATATGACCGGCAGCACCGAGCTGCTGGTACAGACAGCGGTGCAGACGGTGCGTCAGCAGAACCCGGAGCTGCCGGTGGGACTGGCGGTGTCGCCGGTGTGGGCAACTGCCGATGAACAGCCGGACGGAATCGACCTTGCTTACACCCGAACCTCTCTGGGCGCTTACAATGCGGACAGCAAAGGGATGATTGAGAAGGGTCTGGCAGACTTTGTGGTGGTCAAAAACTATGGAGCGACCGGCAGCGACCAGCTTCCTTTTGAACCGATTGCCGACTGGTGGAGCGATACCCTCTCACAGGCGGGTGTGACCGGTTATATGGGACATGCCTCCTCGCGGGCAGGCAGCTGGGAAAACGGCTGGGGACCCAACAGCGAGCTTGCCGACCAGTGGAAGATTACACAGCAGGAGAAAGGTTTTTGCGGCAGCGTATTTAATTCGCTGGAGGCACTGCTCAAGGATGTAAACTACACCACCTATTATTTAAAGGAAGCATGGGAGCAGGAAAGCAGCGGGGACCAGATGACCGCACAGGCAGGTAGTGGCAGCTTTAGCCAGCGGGAGGACCTGTTTGCGGGCTTGACCCTGCTGGAAGAGGTTACCCCGGTGGGCAATTACAGTGTGGCAGACGGCGACACCATCGACCTTGTGGCAATCGCAATGGACGGAGCGCAGGTAGTGGCAACCGTTAACGGAGAAACCCTGACCCTAAAGAACACCGGACGTTCGGGTGGAATCAGCGGCTACCGAAAATTTACCGCCTCCTATGATGTCGAAGGTAAAAACGTCAGCTCCTCCGGGATGGGCAGCATCGTCTTTATTGCCAGCATGGACGGTAAGACCGAGAGCCTGACCGGCGCCAAGCTGACCTTCCAGGGACCGACCGGCTCCTACGGCAGCAACGACAAGGGCAATTCTTCCAGCAGTTCCTCAAGCAGCAGTTCCTCGAGCAGCAGTTCCTCGAGCAGCAGTTCCTCAAGCAGCTCCGGCGGCGATTATACCGGTACCATCCGTTATAATCAGCCGAGCCTGTCCACCTCCTCGAGCAAATCCATCGGAGATGGAACCTTGGTGCAGGTGGTGTCCGAGCAGGCATTGACCTTCCCGGTCAATAAAAACAGCATCTACCCGGATACCAGCTGCTACCCGCTGCCTTATGGCACGATGGATTATGTGGTCGGCAGCAAGGTCAGCGTCAAGGACGGCAGCAGCTACCGCCATTACTATAAACTGGCATCGGGTCGCAGGGTCTACTGCGAGGATGTGCAGGCGGTGACCGGAGGAATCTCCATCAAAAACAACAGCATCCGCAATATGACCGTCAAAGCAAACAAGGATTTTACCTATGTGATTTTGCAGTCGGATTATCCGGTTTCCTATTTGTCGGAATATTCCAGCGGCAGACTGCGGTTTGATTTTCAGAACACCACCTCCACACCGGGGGATTTATCCCTCAATCAAAACCCGTTGTTTTCCAGTGCAAGCTGGAAGGGCAGTACCCTGACCCTGGAGCTGTTGGATGACGGCAGCTTCTTGGGATACAAAGCCTACCATGAAAATGGAAACATTGTGCTGCGCTTTAACAATCCGACCGGAATAGAGGGTGCGCGCATCACTGTAGACCCGGGACATGGAGGCAGCGACCCGGGTGTAGCGGATGACATCGACCCAAACTGGCCGGAAAAGAGAATCAACTGGGAGCTTTCCAAAGCCATCGCACAGGAGCTGGAGGACAGGGGAGCCAAGGTCAATCTGCTGAATACCTACAACAATACCACCTCGCTGGACAGCAGACTGGCACAGGCGAAAAACTTTGATTCCTCGCTGTTTTTGTGTATTCATACCAACTCCTCTGAAACCAACAGTGCGGCGGTCGGCTCGGAGTGCTACTACTTCTATCCGTTTGCAAAAAAACTGGCAACCCGTATCTCCTCCGCCAGTGCGAATGGACTTTCCACCACCGACAGGGGTGCAAAGTATGACGTCTTTTATGTCACCCGCGACCCGCAGATGGTAGGCATTTTGGGAGAGATTGGCTTTTTGAGCAACGCCAAGGAATACAGCAAGATGCAGAAGGATTCCTACCAGCAGCAGGTGGGAGAGGAGATTGCGCAGGCAGTCGAAAAATATCTGGATGCGGCGGGTGCAAAATATGCCGGACGCACCGGCACCCAGAGCACCGGCAAGGAGCTGAACGCCTCCAATGGACCGGCTTGCTCGTTGGACGGCAAAACTGCCAGCAGTCAGGGCAGCTCGTCGAGCGCGGGCGGTAGCTCCTCTGGCAGCAGTTCCTCCGGCAACAGCAGCAACAACGGTTCCTCTTCGAGCAGCAGCGGCAGCACCTCCTCGAGCAAGCCATCCGGCAACAGCAGCTCTTCGTCCACCGAGCGTCCGGCGGGACCGGTGAGCGAAACGGTTGTGGTCAAGGGCAGCAGCAACGGCAAGGTCAAGTATATCATCTTTACCGACCCGGAGAATAAAAAGCTGACCCTCAAGGCAGGGCAGGAAAAGCAGCTTGGAATCAAATTGACCGGAGATGACAAGGTCACCCGCAAGTACACCACCAGCGACAAGTATGTGGCAACCATCGACAAGGACGGCGTGGTACACGCAGTGGGTGCAGGCACTTGTAAGATTACCGTGGTGGCAGGCGACCAGGGAGGCAGCATCGAAGTCAAGGTCACCGGCGGCAGCTCTTCGGGCAGCAGCTCTGCGAACAAGACCGACAAGCAGCCGGAGGTACCGGATGTGGTCGGCAAAAAGGTGGAGACCACCGGCATCACCATAAAAGCTTCCTCCACACGGGTAGAGGCAGGAAAATCGATTCAGCTTCAGGTGATTTTCTCTCCTTCCAACGCCACCGGCGAGGAGATTGTATGGAGTGTTTACCGTGGCAGTCTGTATGGCTCGGTGGACGGCAGAGGTGTCTTTACCGGCATCGAGTCAGGCTATTCCACTGTGCGGGCAACCACCGCAGATGGAAAATACAGTGCGACAATGCGCATTGAAATTATCTAAATTTTTTGCAGACCGGAGTCTTTTGCGGACATCCGGTCTGTTTTTTTCTGTCAGTTTGGAAGAATAGAAATCTTCTATGGGGATTTGTATGTGACGGCTTATTCTAAAGAATAAAGGATAGTGCGGCGGTCAGAGCCAGGCAAAACAGCAGATTGGTTCGAGAGCAAAGGAAGGAACAGGAAAAATTGTAGGAGAAAAATAAAAAAGAGGGGATTTTACAGGTCGATTTTAGCCACTCCGACGCAAAATCAGCCGAATTGCTGTGCTTTATGCTCGAAGTTGGCAATATGGGTAAAAAGCCTTCGTCGGGTATTTTCTTTTTCATCTATTTTTCATTGTTGACAAATTAACAGGCTCGGGGTAAACTATTTAGTGGGTACAAGGCAGCTGCCAGACAGGCAGCGGGACCTTGCAGGACAGACAAAAGGGCAAAACAGAAGGGGCGGGCGTTTTTAAGAAGAAGGAACGGGTGTCTTTTCTGTCTGCATATGTCGAAAATTTTCGAGAGGTGAGATTGCAAGTGTATAAAATCGTAAACAAAAAGCTGTTGAACGAAGCAGTCGTCCTTGTTGAGGTAGAGGCTCCGTTTATCGCTAAAAAGGTTCTCCCCGGACAGTTCATCATCTTCCGCATCGACGAGCAGGGCGAGCGCGTTCCGCTGACCGTTGCAGATTATGACAGAGAAAAAGGCACCATCACCCTGATCGTTCAGATGGTAGGTCGTTCCACCAAGATGCTCGGCGCAATGGAAGCAGGCGAATACCTGCTGGACGTTGTTGGTCCTCTGGGTATCCCAACTCATCTGGATGGTCTGAAGAATGTTTGCGTTATCGGCGGCGGTGTTGGTTGTGCAATCGCATATCCACAGGCAAAAGCTCTGCACGCAATGGGCGCTCATGTTGACATGATCGCTGGCTTCCGTTCCAAGGACATCGTTATCATCGAGGATGAGATGCGCGCAGTAGCAGACAACCTCTATGTAATGACCGACGACGGCACCTACGGCGAAAAGGGTCTGGTTACCAACAAACTCCAGCAGCTGATCGACGAGGGCAGAGATTACGATGCAGTTATCGCAATCGGTCCGGTTATCATGATGAAGTTCGTTGCTGAAACCACCAGACCAAAGGGCATCAAGACCATCGTTTCCCTCAACCCAATCATGATCGACGGTACCGGCATGTGCGGCGGCTGCCGTGTCAATGTTGGCGGCGAGATTAAGTTTGCCTGCGTAGACGGTCCTGACTTCGACGGTCATCTGGTAAACTTTGACGAGCTGATGAAACGCAACGGTACCAACCGTGAGCAGGAACAGCATGACAGCGAACATTGCAGACTGAGAGGTGCCCACAATGCCTAATATGAGTATGACAAAGCTCCCTATGCCGGAGCAGGATCCAAAGGTAAGAGCAAGAAACTTTGAAGAGGTTTCTTACGGATATACAGAAGAAATGGCAGTAGAGGAAGCACAGCGCTGCCTCAACTGCAAACATATGCCTTGTGTAAGCGGCTGCCCTGTCAACGTACAGATCCCGAAATTCATCAGCCTGATCGCTCAGGGCAAATTTGCCGATGCTTGCTCTGCAATCAAAGAGACCAGCGCTCTGCCGGCAGTTTGCGGTCGTGTATGCCCACAGGAAACCCAGTGTGAAGCAAAATGTGTCCGCGGCATCAAAGGTGAGCCGGTTGCAATCGGTCGTCTGGAAAGATTTGCTGCTGACTGGGATATGAAGAACGGCAAACATGAAACCGAGAAACCGGTTTCCAACGGTCACAAAGTTGCTGTTATCGGTGCAGGTCCTGCAGGTCTGACCTGTGCAGGCGACCTTGCTAAGAAAGGCTACGAAGTTACTATCTTCGAAGCATTCCACAAAGCAGGCGGCGTACTGGTTTACGGTATTCCTGAATTCAGACTTCCAAAAGCCATCGTTCAGAAGGAAGTAGAAGGTCTGGAAAAGATGGGCGTTAAAGTGATGACCGACATGGTTATCGGCAAAGTTCTGTCCATCGACGAGCTGATGAACGACATGGGCTTCGAAGCTGTTTTCGTAGGCTCCGGCGCTGGTCTGCCAATGTTCATGGGCATTGAAGGTGAGGACCTGGTCGGCGTATACTCTGCAAACGAGTTCCTGACCAGAATCAACCTGATGAAAGCTTACCTCGATGAGTATGACACCCCAATCAGAAAAGGTAAAGCGGTTGCAGTTGTCGGCGGCGGTAACGTTGCAATGGACGCTGCAAGAAGCGCAATGAGACTGGGTGCAGAGCACGTTTACATCATCTACAGACGTTCTGAAGCTGAGCTGCCGGCTCGTCGTGAGGAAGTTCATCACGCAAAAGAAGAGGGCATTGAGTTCATGCTGCTCAACAACCCTGTTAAGATCAACGGTGATGAAAAGGGCAATGTAAAATCCATCGAGTGCATCAAGATGGAACTGGGTGAGCCGGATGCTTCCGGTCGCCGCCGTCCAATCCCGGTTGAAGGCTCCAACTTCGAGCTGCCGGTTGACACCGTTATCATGTCTCTGGGTACCTCTCCAAACCCACTGATCAGAACCACCACCGAAGGTCTGGAAGCAAACAAACATGGCTGTCTGATTGCTGACGACAACATGGCTACCACCCGCGAGGGCGTGTACGCAGGCGGTGACGCAGTTACCGGTGCTGCTACCGTAATTCTGGCAATGGGCGCAGGCAAAACCGCTGCTGCTTCCATCGACGAATACATCCAGAATAAAAACAAATAGTTTTTATAAGAATCAAAAGGACTCCGCTTGATGCGGAGTCCTTTTTGCGTCCGGTGGTACAAAGATGTTAGAGCAATCCCGAAGGCTGGATAGCACAAAGGAGCAGACCTTTTAAAAGGTCTGCTCCTTTGTTTATGAAAGATAAGGGGAGGGTATCAGGCGATGGCTCCCATGAGGGAATAGGCGATGGTGCCGACAACGCCGGTGCCAAAGATGATGGCGATGGCGTTGAAGCGGTACTTTCTGAGCAGGAACAGCCCGCCGACAAACAGAACAGCCTCCAGCGGACGGAAGTTGGAGAGGACTGCGGAGCTTAAATCCGACTGGAACAACCCGAGCATCAGGATGGAAAGACCGGCAGAGGCAATCAGCGCGACCACTGCCGGACGCAGCGCGGAAAGGACCGTTTGCACGCCGCTGAAGTTGCGGTATTTATAATAAAAATGGGCAAGCGCCAGACAGATGCAGAAAGATGGGATAATACACCCGAGGGTACACAGAATGGATCCTGGGATGCCCGCCAGACGGGTGCCCACAAAGGTAGCGGAGTTGATTGAGATGGGTCCCGGTGTCATCTCTGCAATGGTGATTAAATCGGTGAATTCGCCCAGCGTCATCAGATGGTGGACATCCACGATTTGATTTTGAATCAGCGGGATGGCAGCATAGCCGCCGCCGACACTGAATAAGCCGACCTGAATGAAGGCAAAGAAAAGTTGCAGCAGAATAGGCATGATTAGACCTCCTTGACAGACGCATCCGCGCGTGTTTTAGATTTGGAACGGGACTGAATCAGCAAATCGAGCAGACCGACACCCAGACATCCGAGGATGAGGACCATTGCCTGCACACCGAAAAAGACCTTTGCTGCAAAGGCGCCGACCATCAGCAGGATGTACAGAGTGCGACGGGTGCGGATGACATTGGCACCCAAGTTCCAGACAACATCAAAGATGACGGCAGCAACACCTGCACGCATGACCTGAAGGGCGGTGGCAATGATTTGGTTGCTGCGGAACTGCGCATAGAAGTAGGAGATGGTGGAAATGATGATCATTGGCGGTAAAGCGGTGCCGAGGATGGCGACCAGCGAGCCGGGGATGCCGCACATCCGATAGCCCAGAATGACCGAGGCATTGATTGGAATGGGACCCGGCGAAGATTGTGCAATGGCGGTGATGTCCAGCATCTCCGATTCATCCAGCCAGCCCAGCTCCTCAACAAATTTTTTCTTCATCAGCGAAACGATGACGAATCCTCCGCCGAAGGTAAAGGCACTGAGCAGGAAGGTTGCCTTGAACAGCTGCCAGAGAATCTGTGATTTTTTTTCTTCTTTTTTCATAGTTGTTTCTCCTTTCTCTCAAATCCACATACAGGATAACATAAAAAATCAATGATGAAAAATTGTTTATTTTTATGTTATAATAAAAATAATTTAAGGAGGTTACTTTTATGTTGAAATATTTATT